>TBL_comb47_HYPODRAFT_10004307_pt1 | contig 16411 bp, 11 predicted proteins | sample TroBogypolimnion_40_FD_10682 | JGI IMG/M metagenome (IMG submission 10682)
CAGGTCAGGGACGAAACCAATCTGAACCCCACCCGGAAGGCGGCGGCTCTCATAACTGTGATGCCTGTAGGTGATTATTTTCTCCGTCTTGGCCCATACTTTCAGCGGATTCAGATTTACCCGTACGTTCTGGCGTACCTTCAGATAGTCGACCGTAAAATCATAGCTCATTTCCCGGATTCCAAACCTAACGACTTTCTCATCAGAAACTCTGTTTTCATCATCGGTTACCCTAAGCATCAAATGATAGAGTTCCTGTTTACCGTAACCATTTGGCCACCAAAGACGCGGCTTCTGAAAATTAAGCTGTGAAAATTCAGAAGGAGTAAAAACAACCAGCTTTTGTTCCCCTCCATTCAGGATGACCTGTTTTGAAAACCGGACAGATTCAATTACGCCAGAAAGGGTATAGGTTTTCCGTGACTCACCACTGTTGCTCAAGGTTGTTTTAATGGTAATCTGTGCGCTGGTGGTATCGGGCAAAGGAAGATCGGTAATTACCTGTGGATCTGTAATCCGGGCATCAGAAGTGACTTTTAACCTGACATCCTGCCAGATACCCATGTTCCGGTCGCGTATTCCGGGGATCCAGTCCCACCCTTCAGTACACACAAAAGTAGGACCGTCATAACAAAGCAACCCCCCGTTCGGGCCTGAACCCTGAAGATTTTCTTCATGCGGAATTCCCGGGTGAGGAGGAGGGAGGATATGAACAGCCAGAATATTGGCTCCGGTTTTATGCAAAAGAGAGGTGATATCGAATTGTCCGCGGATAAATGCGCCGGTTATTGAACCCAACAGTGAGCCATTGAGCCAGACATCCGCTTTGTAATTAATCCCGTTTAAAATCAACTGTATTTTTTTGTTTTCTGTCCCTGCCGGAAGAGGCAATACTGTGCGATACCACCAGTCTGTCCGGCATAAGGTATCCGGGATAGAGAGGTTATTCAAACCATAAAGCGGATCTGGATAATAACCCCGGTTGACCAGGGTTGTCAGGATGGTACCCGGAACCGTTGCGTTTATCCATGAGGCAGTCGGATAGGAAACACTTGTAATTTCAGGACCTGTTGAATTAATTTGTTTTGCCGCTGCAAGTTCCCATCCGTCAGAAATTATCCACTCATTATTTGTGGCAATGAACAGTTTAGCCTCTGGTACTGTTTTCGGAAGTACCTTGGGCAGGACGGTGGCAACCCGGGATTTTGGAACCTCTGCAGGATCCTGTGGAACACGCAACCCCTTATTCTGGGCAAAAAGAGAAGGCAGCCAGGCAAGAATTAAAATAAATGCAAAAATTGTCCGCTTAGGAAATATGGAAATATCCATTCGTTGATTCATAGGTTATGTTTTATAAAAATTTTTATTCATTACGAAATCTGAGCCGTATAATGCCGAGTTTGTTTTTTCTTCTTTTGACCTCTCCCGACCCCTCCGAGGGGAGTAAGTATTTAATAATTAATACAGAGCATATTCACTTTGGAGAGATTCAGAGGTGAAAAACTCTGAATCTAAAATTTACTATAATAAGTTTTATTTCTCCGGTTACTTAGTTAACTCTGACTATATTTTCTTTGCATTCAGAGCCTGTTTTACCTTGCATTACCTTTAATCTCAAGGATAAGTACACTTCCTGGAGCCATTTTTTCCTTCCTGACAAATGAGTCTGAAGTATAACTTTTAGCTGTGCCGGCTCCGGCTCCGTCGACAACCTTTACATAATATTTTTTGGAAGGGAATACTCCTGATTTAATACAATCCACCCGATAGCTAAAGGTATGAGGCACGCTATCCAGGTTGGTAAACACCAGGCCCATTGAGCCATCCTCTCCTTTCCAGGCAGAGTGAGAAACAGCCGCCATCTCTAATTTTTTTTGATTTTCACCCAAAGGAACCTGAAGCAACGGATTGTCACCATCCAGCTTTGGAGGACGGATCATTTCACCAAAGAACAGGTATTTCCTGACCGATTCCTTAGCCAGTGACTTGCACAGAACCTTCAGATATTTAGCCTCCGGACTCTCCAAATTCACAATGTTCGGATCAAACCATCCCATTTGCTGTCCCCAGATATACATTCTGGCGTTCCCCATTTTAAAGGATAGTCCCGAACTCCCGGTACCCTGTCCATAAAGTAAGCAGTACCCGGAATAGACATAATCAAACAACGGAATATGGTCAGGGAAGATGTTGTACACATTACAAGCCAGTAATCCGTCAAAGACATCAATATAGGGTTCTGCAAAATCCTCGGTGGTCAAAATTATCTCAGGATTGACCTTACGCGCAGTTTCGTGGGTTTGCTCAATCCCTTTCCTGTTGCCGTCGATCCAGTGATGCCCTCCGCCAAGCGGATGACCATGCCTGGGATCGAAGCAATAGGCGGGCTGGCACGAAGCCGTCTGATCCATATACACCCCGTTCACGCCCAGTTGAGAAACCATCCTTGTAACTGTTTCAGATAGTTTGTTTTGCCAGGTCTTCGTTGTCGGGCACATCACTGCAAAAGGATTATCCGCCCAGTGTTCCTTGACTATTGCAAGGTCCTGCCAGGCGCAGGTATTCCATTTTGAATAACTTATCAAATCATCCAGCATCAGAAACGGCGTTTTGCAGGCGGCCGGTTCCGGATGTTCGCTGGCCCAGCTTTTAGAATTCATATCCCAGATCCGGCTGTTGATATAAGGGACAATTTTTACACCTGCACTTTGAAACTGCCTTGCCATACTTGAAAACCCCTGAATAGGAGGGAAGTAATCGGGATAGTAGGTGTCGAATGGATTCTCAGTCCAGCCATACCACTGAAGTACGGTCGGGACATCAAGGTATTTTGCCAGTGGAATCAGTTTATTGGTCGCCAACCCCTCAGTCCAGGATACAAACCATATCGGCGTATTCAGGTACCACTTTGGGATATCCTTTCGCTGCGAGAGTTTTCCCTTTGCACACCATTTCTGATTAATTACCCATTGGCGATAAATCTTGGATGCGGTTATCCAGTCTCCTTCATAAACTCCGATTACAACCTCATAAGGCATCCGGTAACTGCTCTGGACTCCCGGAATACCCATCCCCTCGGGATAGTTCCGGATGCTGTATTTCAGAGTCTTATCCTTTTCATCAACATCATAACCAAATTTTTTCACATTGGCTTTCGGATCGTGAGCAGCTAGATACAATCCATTGTTGTTTGTCCCGTCAAAAAGGGTACTGAATTGCATGTTACACCGGGCCGACGGATAACTCATAACCTGGGGTGGCCGGGGATCATCTTCTGATTTTCCGGGTATCCGTTTAACCGGATTTTTCAACAGACAGCCAATGAAATCGGGGTAGGCCAATTGCATATCTTCACTCTCCGGTGCGCTCAGCCCTTTGATGGAAGGGTAGGCGACCTCCCATGTTCCGAATTTATTGCTGTTGTTTTCCACATTAATCTGCCAGTAAGCGAGTGAAGTTGTATCGAGTCTGACTGTTGCATCTACATTTACCGACTTTTCCTCAGTATCCAGTGTGATCCCTTTCCAAAACAGGTGCAGCGTGAGGTTGGTTCCGTCTGCCGATTTTTCAATCGTATAGCTCCTGGCACACTCAGCGTTGTTATCAATCTTCACAATCCGGTTGGAAGCATGCTTGAACTCTATTTTCCACAGTGTGCTTCCCTCCATTTGTCCGGATATAAAATCATGATCCTTCTGAATATTTTTTATGCTGTATAACCCGAATCCATCATCTTTAAAAAATTTTAATCCAATAATCCCATTGGATATCGATAGGCCGTTAGCAGTTTCTTCGACTGAAAAGTCGTGTTTGTCAGGTTTTTCACCATGTTTCAATGCCATTGATTCAACAGCGGAAAGCAATGAAATAATCAGAAAAAATGCGAATAGCCTAACCGTAAAAGTAAAATTGCAAAACATTTGAACCTCCTTCTTTATGCTGTTTTTATCTTTCATAAATATCCTGTAAATCATTATCAACAATTCGAGAAACTACTCCTTCAGGCAGCGCACAGAAAAACCAAGGCTCTTACCATAGCTGTAACTCCCTGTATATCCGGCAACGGCAGTCAAATACCTGGTCCACGCCATATAAGGATTTAACTCCGAAGAGCTCCACCACCCACCGTAAATGCCAAAGTGATTGAATTCTCCGGTGATGCTTCGATAGCTACCGGGGAGGGCTGTAAAACCTGTTTCGTTTGTTGCACCCCGGTTTGGGGCTTGCCAGTGTGATGCCCCGGTTTCTTTTAGTTTTCCGCCTGCAACCTTAAAACCGCCCAGATAATTTATTAGCAGAGTCCATTCGGCATCTGAGGGGAGACGCCACCCTTCCGGACAAACCTTGCGCCCATCCATAACGGCATACCAGGTATATAACCTGCCGTAAACTGTCAAATTTGCTTCATTGCCATTGCAGGCCCATTGGTATTTTGGAGTGCTTTCACCTGATACATCCAGTGTGGCCGGAGTCGTTGTTCCAATGAGATCCCCGTTCCCGTACTTTGTAACTTTCAGATTTTCTTTCATCCAGACCTGGGTGCCAATATTTACGGTCTGATAAACATTCCCGTCAATATCGGTTACTGAATGCTTGTCCTGGGCATTTAGACCGGTAAGTCCAAAGGACAAAAGAATTAGAGTGATTAGTTTGAATTTTTGGAGTTGCATTTTCATTCAGGTTTTTAAGTTTAACATTAAAAAACGTTTCAAAAAAAGAATTTAATTCAATGCCACTATCAGGGACAAATATATTTTAATTTGCTTTCATCCTAAAACAACTCAATCATTTGCCCCCCGAATTTTGAATAGTTGAAAATCAATTCTTTTCATTTTTGAATCGTATAAAAATCATACACTATCTTCCAGCGAAATTCCTCTCCTGGTTTGACCTCTATTTTGATATATGGTTCGGGGCAAAGCGTTGTTGAACAAGCCCAGAAAACCAGATTCATCAGAGGCTGGTCAGCGGTAATTCTCACGCCGGCTCCGGTATTGTGGTTTTCAACTCTTATTTCCCAATCTGTTGCACTCTTATTAAACCCCTTGATGGCGCCGCAGTAAACAGTTTCAATGTTTTTCAGATTTCGCAGGAATACGATTTTATTATCTTTGATTTTAGCCAGTTCGCCGAATCCTGGACCTTCTCCGTGAATATCAAATGGAAATTCAACTGAAAAACCAGGACCAACTGGCTGTTGGTCAATGAAAAAGAAATTGTGATTGTATACGTTTGTTTCTATGGTTCGGCTTCCTGTGTTTCTAAGTGTGTGGACAAGCTCCAGCTGTGGTTTTCCTTTCTTCAGCAAAACAGTCTTTTCGTACCTGCAGGAGTAATGTTTATCCTTAAGTTCATGTATAAACCTGATCTGGTCAGATTCCGTTTTTACGGTCCATTTACCCGAATTCACAAGAGAATAAAATCCTCCCGATGCGTAAGGTTTTTCATCTGGTTTGGAAAGGACACCAACCCCTATTTTCAGGAAGCTGCCTCCCGGTTTTGTTTCAGCGTAATCCAACGGAGCGAAATCTTCGGCCGGGCCCGTTACCGTATCATGAACATCGCGGTCATTCGCAGAGAACCACCGTCCGAAGAATTCATGATTGTTGTAAACCAGGCTCTGAATATTTCCGGACCAGTCGAACCGGGTGCCCCGGTAATAACCATGCGCGGAATCAGGAAGGTAAAGTTTTGCAAAAATCAGGTTGTTGTGGATCTCTTCCTGCGGAAACTTCACCATGGTCATGCCACATAAAGCCAGCCCGGTAATTAAAATGTATATTTTTTTCAAACCTTAGGTATTTATCTGATAATCGGAAAGATTTGTTGTCGCTGTTTTTTATGAAATACTGAAAATCAATAAAATAGCCTTGTATATTATTTTGAAGTTGTTCCTTCAACCATAGGAAGCCAGGACCGATACTGATTGCCGGTCTGCCCTGCGCTTGAGAAATCGCAAATATTGATCTGTGACCCTTTCTTATCTTTCAATAACCCGTAAATCCAGGGTTCAATCGAGCCACTGAATTTTTGACGTTCAAAGGTCAACGAGGATAAGTCCAATTCAGGTAATTGTGCAGGGTCAAAGTTGTTGAATCTCGCGTCGTAGGTCAATAGGATTGGTCCACGGAATACCGATACTTTTCCTTTATAAACTTCATCTCCATACCAGAATCTTAATTTAAAATCAAGGTTCAGTTCAATCTGGTCTCCCGATTTCCATGGACGTCTGATCGCCTGATAGGTTCCGGCCTCAATTTTTTCTGAAAGGAATTTACCATTCACCTTAATGGTAGTGTTTGCCGACCAGAATGGAATCCTCAGTTTTAGTGTAAATGTTTCTGGATTTTTTAAGGATAATGCCAGTTTTACAACTCCCTCTGCAGGGTATTCGGTAACTTCGGTGATCGACATTTGATTATCAGTTGGAAGGGTCATTGTCATCTTTCCGGGACCGTAGAAATTTACCACCGGTCCCTCCTGTGACTGCATCAGTGCCCATTGTGAAATCATGCCAAACGGACGATATGCATTGACAGCGCAGCAATTCAGATCGGGACCTGCTGCGGGTGCCTGACCGGCCAGTTCGGTGCCAAACTGACGTGTCCCATCCATCGGGGTATTGTAAACACAGGTTCTTCCACTGTAGGGAATTGCCCCCAATGCGCTGTTGAGCGTACTCCATTCGATTTCATCAGCCACTCTTGATTTGGCTGTCCATTGAAGAATGTCTGTGGAAAATGCGGTCCAGGCAACGGTGCAACATGTTTCGATTGCCCCCGCATGGTAAGGTGAGCCCGTAAATCCCTCCCCGGCAGTGACTCCACCGGTATTGTGCCTGTCTCCGTCAACACCATCCTGATAGATTTTCTCCATCGCTGTCCGGTAATTCGATTCACCGGTCAACCCGTAAAGCTCTCCCAGGGCCTGCCAGTCATGAATCGCTTCCCAGCGATGCCTTGGAAATCCGACAATCGATTTTCCCGCAAGTACTGAAACCAGGTATTTCCCTGCCCTGGGTTCATTCCAGGCATCATTGACGATATAGTTTGCCAAATCGAGATATCGTGTCACCCCGGTTTTCTTATAAAGCAACAAAAGCCCGTGACTCACTGCCATGTTCATTTGTCCGCCCAAACTGTCACAGGTCATTGTTGGCCCTTCATGGCCAAAAGTTTCGAAAAGCAAATCGCCCATTTTTTTACAGGTTTCCAGGGCCGGCGCATAATTGGTATCCTCATAATAGAGCATAAGCCCCAGCATGCAGTGATAATGTCCCCAGACATCCCAGGTGTTTCTGGCTGTCAGGTGCATGTTTTTTGGAAAGGGGCCAAGGTATCCGTCCGGATCCTGGCATTTAATCAGCTCCCGGACAAAGGTATCGATGGTCTGTTTCAAGACCGGATCACGTGTCAACCGCCATAATAATTGTGCTCCGGTCACATATTTGCCGGCAAATTCGCCGGCCCACGGTACCAGATTCCGTGCCGGCAGCCTGTCGCGGTCCCGTAAAACCTGAAGTATGGCAGGATTTGATTCAGGAGTTTCAAGGATATAGTGCTGTATGGATTTGTCGATTCGTTTACTAAGATAACCTTCCAACTTGAACGAGACATTGGATGCAGGGGCGAGCTTTTGTGAAACTTTCATTTTGGGAATGCCTGGAGTAACCGGCTCGTTCCAGTTATAAAAAGAGAGGCTCCTTTTTTCTAAGGCATCCCTCATATTATTTGTGGCACCCTCCTTGCCTGAAGCAGTAACCGTCCACCAGATGCGTTTGCCCGAATAGTCAGCAATTGGAAGTTGAATTATTCTGGCAGTATCTGCGTCCAGTGTTCCCAAAAGTTCTGTCCCGGCTTCGTTTCCGAAAATTTTAACCTGATAATGTTCAGCTCCGGCTGAAGCCTCCCAACGCAATATCACCGGCATGCGTTTGCGCCAGACCTCACCATCACGGGGCGAGAGCAGATGAAATGCCCACGATATCAGCGTCTTTTTACTTTCATCCTTTTCCCGGGCGGTTAGGCTACTAAAAAAGGGAAGATTGAAAAGGAATAAAATTGATAAAAAGGGAAGGATTGTTTTTTTCATTTTTAATTTAATTGTTAAGTTGTCTGGAAATAGCCTGTTATAAATTTAAAGTCATCCTGATAATCAGTCGACTAAAGTGACCCATAAACATATTTGACGAATCATTTAATCAATTTTAGGGATAGCTATGCCAGAATATAGGCCTATTCTGGTTTCAATCTGATAAATGCAATGAGAATAATTGCCGAATAATCATTGCATATCGCTCCAAAGGCCTTTTACCGGATGAAATTTGTCGCAACTTTCTTTTCTGCTTTCGGTTCTTCCAGCAAACCGGTTGTGGCTTCTTTCATTTTCAACAGCCAGGCCATGTTTTTACCCAGCACACGCATGATCTGTTTCCCTTCCAAATCCTGGTTTACCTCACCTTCACCTCTTCCATGAATAACGTTCCAGTAATTGGCTGTGGCAATGATCATTTCTGAGTAGTTCAGATAATGGTTCATGCTGTCAAAGGTTGAAGATCCTCCTGTTCTTCTGAGAGCAACAACAGCTGCTCCAACTTTATGCCTGAACAAACTTCCGTTGGATCCTGAGACATAAAAAACCCGGTCTAAAAAACACTTCATTGAGCCCGCAATTCCGGCATAGTAAACCGGGGAACCGATAAGTATGCCGTCAGCAACCTTTAAACGCTGAATCCACTTATTCAGGTCGTCAGTTTTGATGGAACATTCTTCGTCTTTGTTTATTGCACATTTGCCACATGCCAGACAGCCGTGTATCAATTTATGCCCGACATGAATAATTTCAAAATCAATCCCTTCTGCAATAAGTTCGTCGCCAACCATGTTAAGTGCCTGAAAAGTATTTCCCCCTTTTTTAGGGCTTCCGTTTATCGCAATAACTTTCATGAAAATATATTTAGATTATCTAACTTATTATTAGATTCCTGATTCTCGCGGAACCCTCTTCGGGAGCTTACAGATCATCCTTTTTTGTGACCGGGTGTTCATGAGGGTTTCATTCCTGTTCTGTTAATATTCTTATCAGATGAGCAAAGATATCAATCAAAATTAAAAAAGTAACGGATAAATTCGATTTGCAGCTTTAAATATTTTACATACAGATTATTATAATCTCTTTTAAGGAAAAAGATGATCAGCAGTAATCAATGCCGTTTGGTTTCCTGCCTAAAGCAATCGGAAATAATTCAAAACTCATTTTTTCGGATTAACTTAAAACCAATCTTAATTAGTATCGTGTAATTAATAATCGTAAGTTTGATCATAAAGTTTCAAATCTTGCCGGATTTCCAGTTTATAATTATTGTAAACGTATAAATCAAATCAAAATGAATTGTAAATTATTGTATGTTAATATTTTAACTGGTATTTTGCTGCTTGTTTTCGTCATTTCCTGCAAGAAGGATCGTTCACATGCTCAGGCATCTGCAGCAGTTGATAACACTACTGATGGCGTAACCAGAACCGGGAAAATCGATATAAGTCTCAATGGAATCATGACTGTAGCCAACAACGTAGCTACGATGAAGATTGAAAATTACATAGTTGATGGAAAATAATTACCGGTGCAACAACAATAACCTTAGCCGGTCCTAACCCGGGAAATGGATGGCTAAGATATGACATCCTCACCGAAGGAAAGATTGAATTTGCCGATAATAGTGTCCTTGCCTATAAATACGACGGAGTGACCCTGCAGGCTGACGGAACAGCTACTCCAACTGTTTTGGCTGATCACACTGGATTAATGTGAAACCAATACCTTGTAACAGGAAGGGAAGAATCTGAAATTTTCGTGATTACTTGGGTTCTGCTGAAAAACTAATTAGTCGTCATAATTCTCTGAGGATCACTAAAATTCTGATCAAAAAAAGACTTGGAAAACCGTTGTTTCTGAAAATTGTTTATCCGTTTTATGAGTAGACACGAAAGTACCGCACCGGTCAATTTGAGCAGGTTAAGCACCAAAATGAGGCTGGCAATCCAGAATTCGCTTATTCGTTTTCCCCAATCTCTTTTGACATTAAAGGAACGCTGTGTAAACTCAATTCTCCATTCCCATCTGATTCATTTATGGCAAAGTTCATCCACACTTTTTCCCCTTTCCATTTATATCCGAAGTGCAACCTTTTATTTCCTTCGCCATAAGCCTCCTGCAGGATGCCAAGTATTCCGTTGGTGTTATTCCATCCCTTTGTTTCAAGCTCAATGGTGGTTACCAGGTCTGCATAGAAGGTGAGATAAACCGCCTCGAACGTATATTTATCCAGATGTAATTCAGTCTGAGATACTTTAAAAGAAGATTTATCCCCATCCTGTTTTATTAAACCTTTAAACGCACTTAAAGGAGTTTCCAGTTTTATATTCAGAATACCATATTGATTATCAAGCGCTTTCAGGCCAGTCTCTTTATTCTCCCGATTCTGACCAACCAATACGGAAGAAAATATGAATATTAGCAGACCGGCAAGTGTCCATTTTAGTTGCTCATTAGTTATCTGAGTCATGCTTATTTTCAAACGTATAAATTCTAATTAACTTACTAATTATTAAGATTCTTGATCCGTGTGGAACCCTCATTGATTTATACCTTGCCTTTTGTGGTTGTATGTTCATGAGGGTTTCATCCTCTAAAATTATCAATTTTTCTCCCGAAACACCCTTTTTAAAATGATCGGGCACTTCTTTATCAAGTCTGCAATATTGAGACTATACCAATTTGTATAATTACCGGTCCGGTCATAAGGCTCAATCCACTCCTGTAATTCTGATTCAATGATTTTTATGTGCGGAGATCAAATCACTCCCCGGATTATGACTTTAGGATTTTTGTGGTCAGATTCCTGATGCTGATATCAATCCCTTCAAATGGTTTCCCGTTTCCCTGGTTATCATCTTCAACAAAAATGTATTTGGTTCCGGCCGTTTCCTTTGCAGCCAGGATTCTTTTAAAATCAATAACACCCTCGCCAACGCTGCAAATATCATCTTTCTTCACCTCATAGAAAGGGGCCTGGTTGGTATGCATATCTTTCATATGGAGGAGCTGGAATCTTCCGGGATATTTTTTAAACATTGCAACAGGGTCCTGACCTGCTTTTGCGGCCCAGAAAAGATCAAGTTCCATGATAATCAGACCTGCATCCATTCCCGGTAAAAACAGATCATAATAAGGCACTATTCCATTGATATTGGCAAACTCAAAATTGTGGTTGTGATAACCAAATTGAATTCCCACACCTTTGGTAATCCTGGCCACCTCATTACAGTCACCGATCATCTTTTTATACTGTTCAATATTCCGGTCAACCTCTTCGATCCACGGCTTTATGCAAAATTTAACGCCAAGTTCAGCATGGGTATCGGCCATCAGCTTTGCTTTGTCAAGCGAAATGGAGGCCGATTCAACCTGGGTATGACTGCTAAGCGCATTCAATCCTAGGTCATTGACAATCTTTTTGAATTCGGAAGGTGAATATCCGTAGAATTTCCCGTTCGCATACCCGGCCAGTTCCAGATTTTTATAACCAATGTCAGCGACTTTTTTCAAGGTCCCGGGGACATCGGCACTCATGACATCCCGGATAGAATAAAGTTGAATGCCAATTCCAAAGCTTTTCCGGTCTTTCACAATACCTGTTGTACATCCTGCCGTACCCAGTAACATCATCGCAACAGATCCTGTAGCTGAGACTTTCAAAAATTCTCTCCTGTTTTGCATAGCTTTAATTGTTTGTTCATTTAGTTTGATGGTTCCGAAAGGTTAAAAGTAATACTCTCAATTTAAACCTAATACTATCCGGTCAAAAAAATACTATTTAATTTTTCAGGTTTCTTTTAAATATAATTGGACTCATTACTTAATTCTTAAGCGCTGGCTAAGATATTCTCTACTCACCGGGGTCGAAAGATGGCTAAAAATTCATGTAAAATATTCGTTGGTAATTCATTATAGGTTTGATTGTTCCATCGGCTGAAGATGGACGGAGAATCCGTCGTGTCGAATTAAAACTACTCTCAGGCGGGTTCAAAAACAGCCATCACATTTTTCAGCTCATCGATAATAGCTATCGATTGCGGGCAATGGGTTTCGCACTGACCGCACTCGATACAGCCTGAAGCCCTTTGTTCCGGCTGCAACATCCGATGATACATCTCTTCCTTGCCAAACATTTGATAGTTGTTATAAAAGGTAAAACAACCCGGAATATTTACTCCTGACGGGCATGGCATACAATAGTTACATGACGTACAATCTACCTTAATCCTTTGTCTGTATATATTCTTAACCTTTTCGATGACCTGATTCTCTTCGCCTGTAAAGGAGTTTTCTGCTGCAGACTGAGCTACTTCAATATTTTCAACCACCTGTTCCGGACTGTTCATACCGCTCAGCAGCAAAGATACTTCCGGATGATTCCATACCCATCTCAACGCCCATTCGGCAGGAGTCCTTTTGGGATTTGCCCCCTCAAAAACTTTTTGAACCACTTCCGGAAGATTCACCGCCAGCTTGCCACCCCGTAGAGGTTCCATAATGATTATTCCCAGTCCCTTACTCGCGGCATAATCGAGACCCTTTCTTCCCGCCTGAAAGCCCTCATCCAGATAATTGTATTGTATTTGACAGAACGACCAGTTATAGCCGTCTGCGATCTCCTTAAAATTCTCCTCATTATCGTGGTAGGAGAATCCGGCATGTTTAATCCGGCCATCGCTGATTGCCTGGTCTAAAAACTCAGCGATACCGGCTTCTTTGACATTTTTCCATAAAGCACTGGTTAACGCATGAACAAGGTAAAAATCGATGGTTTTAGTTTCCAGCCGTGCCAATTGTTCGTTTAAGAACTTATCCATATCTGCCCGGGTTTTAATCAGCCAAATCGGAAGTTTAGTAGCGATTTTTACTTTTTCCCGATACCCGTTTTTAAGTACCCTACCAACAAAAGGTTCGCTTTGTCCTGCCGAACTCATCCCTTTACCATGATAGGGATAGGCTGTGTCAATGTAGTTTACACCTTCGTCAATGGCATACCGGATAAGTTTGGTTGACAATTCCTCATCAATCTTTGATGGATCGCCTCCCGGTAAAAGTGGAAGGCGCATGCATCCAAAACCTAGGATGGAAACCATTTCATTCGTTTTTCCAAATTTTCGATAGCGCATATTCATTCTCCTGTTGATAATTAGTTCACCCCACCAGTGCCATTTAAGCGACAATGAAATTACTCTTTTTTTTAATAATGTAAAATGTTATAATAACAGATTGGACTGTTTCGTAGCCGGTCCGTTTTAATCAGTCCGCAACGATCGCAAAGTTTTTAGTTTATCCTTTTTTTGAACCCTTTGCGTTCATAGTATTCTTCGTGCGAAACTCTTTCAACCTTTTTATCCCGCAAAGTTCCCCGTAGTTGCGAAACTACAGCCCCAAAAAAAGATAACTTTTGAGAATGAATCGATAAGAGAAGGTACAGAGTGCCGCAAGATTTGTTATCGGGAGGTACAGCGTACCGATATATTATTCCTATTATAAAGGAGCCACCTGTCCACCAGGTTATTGACCCTATTGAGAGAGCATGCTAAAAATTAATACTCTGTAAAAAACGGAAAGAGTTCAATAATAGGGAAAAGCGCCTGCTGATCCGGCTGGCAGATGGGTGCAATCCATTTCAGCAGGCTGATCTTTGAATTTTAGTGAGTCCCCAGCGCCACGGCGACCGACTCCTTTAACGGGGTCGTTGGCCGGCCGATCAGTCTTGAGAGCTGGCGGCCATCATCGAACAAATCGCCTTTGGATGCTCCGGTGTCCCAGCCGGCAATAGCATCGGCAAATCCTTCAGGTAATCCGAAACTCTTGAGAATGGCTGCAAAGTCAGGCTCAGGCAGGTTCTTGTAAGGAATATCCTTTCCCGATTGTTTCGAAATCTCAGAAGCGAGCTCAGTGAGGGTATAGGATTCATCCCCTGCCAGTTCATAACTCTTTCCCAAATGTCCTTTACCGGTAAGTACAGCAACAGCCGCCTCGGCAAAGTCGACCCTGGCTGCCGATGAAATCTTCCCGTCACCGGCGCTCCCGATAAATGCCCCTCCGGCCAATGCACCCTGCACCGAACCGGTATAGTTTTCGGTGTACCATCCATTACGCAAAATGGTGCAGGGAATCCCAGAATTCTTCAAATAAGTTTCGGTTGCGAGATGTTCCGGAGCAAGGCTCAATGAGGATTGATCCGCATGAAGCAGGCTAGTATAAACGATCCATTTAACCCCCGCCTTTTTTGCTTTTTCAATCACATTTGCATGTTGGGAGGCACGTTGTCCGAGCTCATTTCCAGAGATCAGCAGCAGATAATCAATTCCCTGCAGCGCATCAATGAGATTTTCGGGACGACTATAATCGAACTCTCGGCATTCCATACCCAGGTCTGCCCCCTTTTGAGTAGATCGCACCAGGGCAACAATAGTGTCAGATCCGATCTTCTCTTTCAATTTAGTAACGACCAGGTGACCAAGCTGACCCGTCGCCCCTGTAATTCCAATTTTCATGATAAATTTCCGGCTTTAAATTATTAAAAATGATACAAACACATTATTCTTGCTTACTAAAAGTTTTATACTTACTTTTGGTTAGTCAGAGATATACCGGGGATTTATTAAAAACAAGTACTTTCATTTACGTACCAAACTTACCTCAAGGTTAGAAATGTTATAAACCAGTGAAATATGGATGAAAATATATTAAAAAAATATGGAACTATTGAGGATTGTCCGGTTCGGAATGTGCTCGACCGGATCGGGGATAAATGGTCATTACTGGTTCTGATGGTCCTTGAGGATGGCGGAGTATTGCGATTTAATGAATTAAACGGATACATCACCAACATATCGCAGAAGATGCTTGCCGTGACTCTTAAGTCTCTTGAAGCCGACGGACTGGTTAAACGCAAGGTTTATGCGCAGATTCCGCCTAAGGTCGAATACGAACTCACCCCTACCGGAAAATCGCTGCTTCCCCATCTTCACACATTAACCGAATGGGCGCTGACAAACATGGCCACCATTAAAACTTCCAGAAAAAGCTATGAAATGGCTTCAGGTAAAAATTAGGGAGATGTTCTGAACATCAATCAGAAACTATTCAGATAAATGCTATGGTTGACACTATAAATTATGAGTTATACAGACAAAAATATAACCAGGAGAGATTGGATTATAAAGTCAGGACTGGCAGGCGCCGGATTGATGTTTTTAAACAATTCGGTGAAAGCTTTCCGCACGTCTTTCTCTCCGTCTAAACCTGAATTTACCAAAGCTGACTTTGGCCCTGATTTTACTTGGGGAGTTGCTTCGGCAGCATACCAGACTGAAGGTGCCTGGAACGTTGATGGCAAAAGTGAGTCAAACTGGGACCATTTTTCCCGTATTCATGGCAAAATTGAACGGGGCGAAAACGCAGATATATCGGCAGATTTTTATCACCGGTATGCTGAAGATATCGGGATAGCCAGGAAAATGAACTTCGGGGTCTTTCGTTTATCGCTTTCCTGGGCGCGAATTATACCCAATGGAACCGGGGAAGTTAACCGCAAGGGGCTTAATTTTTACCACAAAGTTATCGACCAATGCCTTTCTGAAAACATAGTGCCCTGGGTCACGATTTACCACTGGGATATGCCACAGGTCCTGGAGGCTCAGGGGGGATGGGCCAACCGGGAAATTATCGGGTGGTTTTCGAACTTTGTGGAGGTAGTAAGCCGCGAATATGCGGGTAAGGTAAAAAACTGGATCGTGATGAATGAACAGCTCTCCTTCACGGGCATGGGATATATGGAGGGTCGTTTTGCTCCTGGGAAAAAGAACATCAGCGCATTTATGAAATCGGTTCACCATGCTGTTTTGTGCAATGCTGAAGGGGGCCGGATTATTCGCAAAAATGTTCCCGGAGGCAATATCGGAACTGCTTTTATAACCAGCTGGATTGACCCTGTTGATCATCGGGAAAAAAATATGGAGGCTGCAAAACGAATGGATGCCCTCATGAACAGGCTCTTCATTGAACCAGCATTGGGACTTGGATATCCTGAAGATACCCTTCCGATATTAAAGAAAATGCGAAATCTGTTTGAGCCGGGTGATGAGGAACGAATGGCTTTCGATTTTGATTTTATCGGCGTTCAGTATTATTTCAGGACTGTCGCAAAAAGATCGTTGATCCCCGGAATTCGTGCAAACCAGGTCCCTGCTTCAAAACGCGGTGTCCCTGCCAGTGAGCTTGATACGGAGATCTATCCTGACGGATTGTACGCTGTTCTTAAAAAATTCGGCAAATACAAAGGGATCAAAAACATCATCGTGAC
>TBL_comb47_HYPODRAFT_10004309_pt1 | contig 16404 bp, 21 predicted proteins | sample TroBogypolimnion_40_FD_10682 | JGI IMG/M metagenome (IMG submission 10682)
CTGCTACCAATTCACTCTTGCCAATTCCAGGAGGACCCCACAAAAAGACAGGGCGTTGATGTTTGAATGCTTTCAGTAAACTACGACGAGCTTGAACTGAAGTTATTGTACGAGTATCTGACATGGGCTGTGTTCCTTAGGTTAGGGTTAAAATTTTTGTTTATGTGTATATTGTAGCAAAAGTGTATTTTTGTGTCAACTGTGCATGTGTTGTTTTTTTGCAACAATAAACTCCTGTTTTTTACTGTAGTTCTACTATAGCAAAACGTGAATTATTGGTCAACTAAAAACTATCAATGCTGTGACTTTTACATGATCGGCCCGTTGCCATTTTTAAAGCCAATGGTTCCACCTTCTGCTTCGATAACGCTGATTTCTATCCTGTTCGAAGATGTCTCTAAAGTATCGAGTTTAGTCATACTGTTTATTTTATGTAGAAAAAATTATCTGGATCTTTTTAACCAAAAGTATAAATAAAAGTGCCAGTCGCGATGCGTCAACATCCACTGACTCTAACAAGAAAGTACCTTATCAGCATGCATATTTATTCAGGAATTCCTTATACTTATTACATAAGTTGGACAGCATTAGACCTACACTACTACGGTGTAAGATTTGCCAATCATTGTCATCCAAGTGATTTTTGGAAAAAGTATTTTACTTCTTCAGATAAAGTTAAATCTATTAGAAAACAATACGGCGATCCGGATGTAATAAAAATACGCAGAACATTTAATTCAGTTGATCAAGCCAGATTATGGGAAAGTCGTGTCTTAAAAAAATTAAAAGTTCTAAAAGATAACCGTTGGTTGAATGCCAATGTTGGTAAAGCCTACAGTTGGAAATCTGGTGTAGAACACCAAAATTATGGTAGAGTATTTTCTCAAGAAGTAAGACAAAAACAATCCATATCTAGAAGTAAACTTCGATGGTGGAACAACGGTATAGAACAATCGTTTAGTGAATTGCCACCAGGCACGGAATATCAAAAAGGAAGATTACCATTCAACAACCGCGGTGCTATTATAGGTGCCAATGTTAATAGACAAAAATATTGGATTACCGACGGTACCAACGAGGAGATGATCTTTAAGACTGACCCTATCCCAACTGGGTATTCTCCGGGAAGAATAGGGTCAGTCTTAAAAGGTAAAACAAATCACCACGCTCAGGGAACATATTGGTGGAATGACGGAACTACCACTAAAATGTCATCTGTTAGCCCAGGCCCATTATGGATTCGCGGTCGTCTTTGAATCCAAGATCTATATCTCGTTGTTTGATATTTTTTAACAAATCTTCAAACAATATTGGGGCAAAGTCTGGAAGTTGTTCCACGCATACACATACATAGCGTGGGTCAATTTCAGTTTCACTATATAATACTTTGCCGGACCGAGCATCTACTCCTCGAGCCTTCATTACTTGATTAGCATGGAGGTGGCCATGTATATTTTTTCCAAACCTACCAAGGCTTGCTTCATGCACAGGGATATGACTCAGGATCATGCCATTCATGACATGATAGGACCTCAGTGATCGGAATCCAATATCGGTATAGTCTGAATCCTTGAAGATATCGTGATTGCCGCGGATCAGGACCTTGTCACCATTCAGGCGCAGAACGGTAGCCAGAGCCTTACGATTGATAGCCACATCTCCTAAAAAATATATTTTGTCGTTTGGCTTAACACGCTCGTTATAGACTTTAACAAGATGTTCGTCCATTTCTTCAGCGGTGTCCCACGGCCGTAACTTTGTTACGCCGTCATTACGCATAAACTTACAAACTCCTTGATGCCCAAAATGGGGATCTGAATAAAGAAAAACTGATGGCATAAACATCTCCTAAATGATAAATAACTAAACAAAGGGCAAATATGATTGACGCTTATGTTTATACAATAACCAACAAACTTACCGGTGAATTTTACCACGGGTATCGATACAGAAATCAAACTTTGGGTATTGTTCCTAAAGATGATCTCTGGATCACTTATTTTACATCATCTAACAGAATTAAAAATGACATAAAGAAATACGGAAAAACTGCTTTTACTGCTACTATTATATATGAAAATTCCGATTCTGTCAAGTGTTGGCAACAGGAGCAGATAGCAATCAGACAAGATTGGGGTAATCCATTACTGCTAAACGGCAAATATCACAACCCAGAATCCAGTGTTGAGATATTCCGTAGGGTTAATATACTTACCAAAGAATCTAGACAGAAGATGTCTGCGGCTGGTAAGGGCCGTCCCAAATCCGAAAATCATAAAAAAAATATTGCTATTGCTAATACAGGGAAAAAAGGATCAGCAGAAAAAAGTGCTAAAATATCTAGAGCCAGAAAAGGAAAACCCCCTTCAAACAAAGGAATCACACCACCTAAATATTCTTGTCCAAATTGCGGGTCATCTGTGTCTATGGGCAACTTCAATAGATGGCACGGAGAAAGGTGTAAAATGATCGACCCGATTGGGCACAATAATCGATCATTTCAAGTTACAAATCTTAATAAGAAATAGTATTCTTCAACTCCACTGTATTGCCACTATCGTAGCATACTTGGCATGTTTTTGTCTAATCTTTATGGTCAGGCGATTTTCAGTAGCATCCATATCACCCATACCCCAGTTCCAATCCCATCCTTGCTTGCCAACATGTTCTTCTAACCAAGGACGATAGTGATCGTTTGGATCAGCACTATCAACATACTCAAACTCGGGACCATACCCAGAATATCCGTCTCTATGACTAGGACCAACTTTTACTTGTCCTTTTGGCCAACGGACATTGACCACAACTCCGGGCATAAACCTCCACCAAAGTTTATCTCGGATGTTAAGACCATAAGGTATCCAATAGTTTTGTCTAAAAAAGTAAAGACCTTTAATTTCCGAACTACTCATTCAACTCGTCCATTTCCTCAGCTGAGTCCCACGGGCGAAGCTTTGTAACACCATCGTTACGTGTGAAGCGACACACTCCGGCATGACCAAAGTGTGTGTCCGACACTAAAAATACTGCTGGCATTACGATCTCCTTTGTATTTTACATGATAAGAACTTTTTAGCCCGATGTCAAGTCTTTTATGCTACTTTTTTAATATTTCTATAAGTCGGTATTCCTCTACCAATTTATCATAATTGTCATAAGATAGGGCTTTTAGATCAGGATATTTACGCTCCAGCGTAGGGTCCCGCTCATCTATTTTATATGCGATCCGATAGACTTCCTTCAGAAACGGATCAATCTGCGTGTACGCATTTTCTCTATACGGAATCTTCCTAGTAATCCGCTCAGGTAGATTAATAACTTTGAAATATTCTTGGATAATGATCATCCGACCATCACCCTCACAAATATCACAAGTCTGGCGAGCCGTTTCAAAAAATCTTTTATGATAGTCAGTCTCAGTCGTCACCTCATATGATCCTACCCCACCGCATCTTTCACAGTTGACCACAGTGGCTTCTATAACGCTCTCGCACTTTAAGGTTTTTGGAATAGGTTGATCATACATTTTTAGATTATACTCTTGTTGTATAAAAAATCAACTATTTTTTAACCCGTACTAGATCAATGACATTTCCAGTTATATCTAACGTTGGGTGAAACTTGTAAGCCTTAGGATTCTCGTGATGGAACTGATGCCATCCTTCACCGAAACTATATAGTGCAAAAATTGGATCATCATGCGGTTTGCCACCTCGATGCGAATACGTTGCTGCCATCGTCATAGCAACATGGACAAGACCACAAGGGGCAAGCCATGCATAGATCAACGAGAAAGGATCAATCAGATATAAAATTGCTGCATATGCTGCTATGATATACCAATAATAATCTCTCTGAAAGGTATAAAATTTATCACGCAGTAGATGAATGTTATATTTAGGATGTATGCTGTTAGTGCATAAAGGAATCATAAAGATTGCTTTAAAGAAACCGTTCTTCTCAATGCTATGTGGATCAGCTAGGGTGTCCGCTTTTGCGTGATGTGCATTATGCTGTGCTACCCAATAAATTGCAGGAAATTTTAACATCAAACCGCCAATCGTCACGGTAACAATTTCTAACCATCGTGAGTATTTAAACATCCTATGAGAAGCGATACGATGATAGCCGATGTTACCACCGATCATTTGGTACACGAAATACATTATTAGACAAATAGCGATTTGCCAATACGTGGCATATATCACCATCGGAACGAACGCTAATAAAGAAATCCATCCTAAGATCGTAAAAAGATAAAGCATTTAATCTATCTCATGTTTCTTAAGCGTATTTAACAAAGTTTCTTTGTAACTTGCATCATCACAGTAATATACTACTATCTGATCCGTATGATTTATGTTTACTTTTTTTGGATAGGTGATACTAGGTACAAATTTTCTGCCGTGACGATTATAGTATTCTCCGTTTACTACAGTGTGAGTTCGTTCAGCAGAGTTATATCCGTTCAACAATTCTACAATCCGTGCGTTGTACTCATTGAAGGTAATCATCCCTGCTTTATATTGATATGCTCTCATGTATTTGAGTTGTTCCCAGCTATATCTTCCTACCCGTTGTGCACCGTTGTTTCTATGCTCGGTCAATACATATGTCCTAGAATATAAAAGACATACATTCTCATCTACATTCCATTTGCTAAACCCAGAACCAGATATTATCTGACCGTCTTTAATCTGAAGTAGATAACCGCCCTTATTTTCCTTGTCGTATATCTTGTCAACGTAGAGTTTATAGAGGAAAGATCCAGGAGACTTTTCCCAATCAAGTATAACCATGTTCTGTGCTGCAGGTGAAGGATCATTCTCTGCTGCCCTGCAGAATGGTTCTAGATAATCAAGTGAAACGCTACTATCAATCAACTGAAATGACATCAATTCCTCCAGATGTATCATATTCGGCTAAAGATTGTAATAGATTTTCAATGAACTCTTCACCGTCAATTGTTTCCATAAACTTTCGATAGTTACCCGGATCGTTAGCATCATATACGTAAATGTCATTGGCAGATAAACCTTTATAGACGATATCTTTAGTGTAATGTAAAAGTTTTATAGAAAGATGATATTCAGATAATCCAATAAATGCCTCGTCAAAACGAAAATAAGGTAGTGCTTTTTTGGATATGAGCAAAAATCTATTGTACGGTAATATACGATATAATTCTTCCCTCATCTTCAATAACGGTCTTATATTGCGAATAGTCTTTTTTGTGGTGAATTTTCGTTTGTAATCGTCAGTAGTAGACCATTCAAGGATAGACATTTGTTGATCTCCGACTAAAGCTTGCTCACCATATACTAATGTAAGCACATCACACGGGCTCTGATCTATAACCTTGTGTAAAGTTCCAATCGCATCTTTATTTAAGAAATCATCACCGTCTACGATAAACAAATAATCATAATCAGTTTTAGCAAAATAATCTAGTACTGAATTTTTTCCTTTAGCAGGAGTTCCGTTGGATTCAGTGACGACAAAAGTAACATCACTTGATTCAGCAATATACCTAGATTGTGGTATAAAATCTCTATCTAGTGTATTACAAACTACAACAACATCAGATGTCTGTTTTTTCACAGAATCAATGCACCGTTCAAGTTTATCCGGAAATCTATTAGTTAGTATGGCTACAAGAATTCTCATTTAAATATTTAGAGTATTTGGCATTGACCAGATTTTTAATACCAATCGCCTTCGTTACGCATTCTCCTGATAAAAGTCAGATAAGTGCTGCATATGCCATAGCAATGCAATTTTACGGTACTGAATAATCCTCTATCATCAATTTCTGGTAGGACGACTACGCTCGTATTGTTTATAGGTACGGTTCCGAAAGTCCATAGTTTACCGCTCGTAGTCGTTACATATGCGGGTGGATTAGCGTCATCATAGTAGAACCAGTTTGGATAGAGGTTTGCTGGTTGTGAGGAGAGGAACGTGACCATATCAGCGTTCCTAGCATTTATCCAAAATCTGCTACCTTGTATGAACTTGTCATCAATCGGGTATATCGGTTGATCATTTCCTGAATAAGTGGCGGAGCCTATTCTCCATGCGTCAATTGCTACAGAGAAACCATTGTTCAGGGCAGTCCTCAACTGAGCGGGGCTATTTGCTTGCTCATAGTCCTGACCATTAAAGATTCCTTGGTATGCGATTAATAACATACTGTATTTATCTTATAGACACACGGGTCCTGCAAAGCTGGATGGGCATTTATCGGTTTTACCAGCAGTTCACTGTGTAACACACTATATGCCGTCCCCGGATATATTCCATATAGTGCTGTCTATAAATTTGGAGCGGCATAAGGGAATCGAACCCTTCTAATCAGCTTGGAAGGCTGGAGCATTACCACTATGCTAATGCCGCAAAAAAATAGGGACTAAGGGTCCCTATTTTCTAGATTGGGTGCGGGAGCCGGATTCGCACCGGCGGTCTCTTGGTTATGAGCCAAGTGAGATGACTCTCTTCTCTATCCCGCGTTATATTACTTCTTTGCTGCCGGAGTTGGCGCCGCGTTAGATGCAGCGTTCGTGGCTGCGGTTTGGATTGATGCATGTACAACGCTGATTCCGAATGCGGCAAGCAGTGTGTATACAAATGCTGGAATAGAATATCCCAACGCTTGAAGGCCGGCTGCGACAGCGGTAAGTAATGCTACAAAGTATGGCTTGTTAGCATTGAAGAAGTTTATAATAGCTGACATTGATGTCTCCTTTGATGTCTAATAGATTAGAATCTACAAAGTTATTTATACGTCATCTACTACTTAAAACTAAATGTTGATTGCGTAACATTTATTTAGGCGCGGCTCATCAAAGCAGTTCCGCATTAACTTCTAGACACATGAGTCCTGCACAGCTGGATTAGCATTTATCGGTTTTACCAGCAGTTCATCATGTATAATACTATATGCCGTCCCCGGTATTTTTTCATATAGTATCGTCTAAAATTTTGGAGCGGATGAAGGGGGTCGAACCCTCGACATTCACGTTGGCAACGTGACGCTCTACCACTGAGCTATCCCATCATTAAGTAAACGTTTTTAGTGCCTTCAAATCATTGCCGATGTTATCTTCACTTTCAAAAATTGGTGGGTGCGGTCGGAGTTGAACCGACGACCACCTGATTAAAAGTCAGGGGCTCTTCCACTGAGCTACGCACCCTTAGAATTGGTAGGAGATACTGGACTCGAACCAGTGACCTTCCGGTTATCAGCCGAACGCTCTAAACCAACTGAGCTAATCTCCCATAATGTATCGGCAGTCACACATGCATTCTTTTAACCGATCCGCCCTATGTCATCAGGTGACTTCAATCGGTACCGACTTGTTTATCTGGAGCACTGGGTAGGAATCGAACCTACTACCCTTTCGGAACGGATTTGCAGTCCACCGCATTCCCAATCTGCCACCAGTGCGTTATTTTTTAGTATGCGAAGGAGTTAAATTTGCGTGGAAATTCGGTAACTTGTACTTTCAATCCATACACACGAGCGTCAGCAAGAGCTGCTGCTTTGGTCGAATAACGACCGAACGGGCTAGAGTTTGCAGTATAGAGAACCCAAACGGTCTTGCCCCACTCAATATCCTTGCTCAGATTGTAGATCGGCTTGTTCGTCATGAGAAGCGTCCCTTCGTTACATTCAATCTCTATGATTCAATATAGCAAATACGGATACAGATGTCAAACGTTTTTTTAATTATGTTACGGTAAATGTTGCGTAGGGAACCAGCATCCACTCGGGGTGCTTAAAATTCATATAAGTGATATAGATGTTCGCTACTATTGCAAATAGTACAAAACTCGCGCCCAAAATAACTGGTAAATTTGTCTTATTCATTTTTTCTCCTGTGTGTGAATGTCTATTTATATTTTCTTTTGTATTCTAGATGATGCCTCATCGCACCTGCACAACTAAATTGATCATTTTTCTTGAACGGGACTCCATTCAATGTGAATCTTTTTAGGACCCGATCGCCATTCCACCAACTACGCTCAGTCTTGATGTATCCGGTCTTTTCAAGACGATCCCTTAACTTAGCGTATTCAGGATGATCTGTCGTTGAGTAAGAGGTTCCTATGATAGGGCCATCTTTTATGATAGCCATAAATTCTTCTGGAGTTGGGTTGGCAGGATCCTTAGCACGATGATACTCTGTCACTACAGGGATGGATGTTATAAATTCTGGGTCTATTTCAAAGTTCATATCAACTCAATTACATCCTTAAAAAATTGATCCTGGGCTGTACGCACACTTATGCAATACCTGTCTTGGTTTCCGCCTATCATACGATGCGGGACACTGATATTGACTGCTGCACATTTACCATTCCATTTTTCTATTATGGTAAGATTTGTGTAATCGGTAAAGGCTTTGTAACTTCCAGCAGAAGAGTTGCTTTGCGTGTAATTACCTTCTATTGCAGGCCCGTCTACTTCACACCATTGCATCTCTCCGTCTCCTTCAACCACAAAGTTTAGAGCAGCGTCATAATATTCGCTGTCAATATGAATCAAAGAAGTGATTCCTGACTTCAATTTAAAAATTCTAGTAGTTTCACGCAGCTTAATCTGTCGTTGTGCAAAAAAATCTAGGCCTTCCGGCGTAAAGATATCTTCCACTTTTTGGTCAATCCAGAAATGAGGAGTTGTAATGTTTGAGTCAAACAATTCTTTGTAATTTATTTTTTGAATACCAAAATTCAAAAAATCTTCATCAAGTTCTTTGTAGTTGATCATAATATCCACTCAATGTTTGGCGGAGAGTGAGGGATTCGAACCCTCGGTACCCTTGAAGGGGTACAATGGTTTAGCAAACCAGCCCATTCGGCCACTCTGGCAACTCTCCTAAATTGTTTATGCGTATGGTTCGTGGTCTTCTATCCACTCAATCAACTCTTCGATCAATTCTTGGAACTCATTATAAATCTTGATCCAGCATCTATGAAGACGATGATACTCTCTAGCAAACTTATCTGCATCCCGGCGATTATTGAATTCAAAGGTATCAATCACAAGTTCTTCGCCGCCTCTATCAAGTACCCGTACGTAAAATTTTCCGCTCATATCTCAATTTCCTTTTTCCAAATACTTGTTTCCATATATTAGCAGTTTTATTCGTATATTTAGTTAGACTTGTCTGATTTAGTTTGACATTAAGCCAAGGAAGTCGATACGCAAATTCAAGTTCATCCCTGATACGTTCACTGTCGGTTGGATTTGCTTTTCCCATCTTTAACCAAGGAATCTCAGAAGTGCCGATCAAAGGTACACCTTGGCTGATCAAGTCAGCTCCTACGATATTGAATGTTTCACTGAAGTTACACTGCATACCGAGGTCCATACTAGCGCAGGTCCTGATGAATTCTTCTCTAGGGGCCCAAGTATGATGAATCAACCGGTGCCCGTGTTCATATAGATGACTAAACATACTTTCAAGGTTGCGAAGAACAGGTTGACCATTCATCTCAATCCTATTAGAGTTAACATGAAATCTTAACTTTTTTCCGATACTCTCTGCGAATTCAACAGCAGCAATTGCTTGCAATAGATGATTCTTGAGAGGTCGTACTGCACCAAAGCAACTGATGTCAATAGTAGGTTTAGTTTTATTTATAATTTTAGTATTTTTATAATGTTGAGGATAGTAATTAGGAAGATAGATTACTTTTTTATTAACATCTTTGTCAGTCCAACTGTGCATTGATTTTAAATAAGCACGGATTTCTCTTAGCATCCTAGGCGAATTGATTGCGATAATCATATTACGTATTCTAGAATACTCTCCTATCCAATCCATTGCCATACCTTCACCTGCCATGAATGGAATCTCGCTATGTAGCCTAAGAATCCAAGTTACAGTGGGATGTAATTTTTGTAGTATCTCAAACTTTTGAGGTACTACCCAAAGTGCTTCAATAATAACATGTGTTGGTCGGTGTTGTGTAACCACCCTGTCAATAGAATTGTTATCTACGACAACTTCTAGGTTGGATTTTATCCCTGCATCATTCAGCATTTGATTTACAAATGATGCAGAATTATATAATCCTGTGCTTAATCCTATGTGTCTACTGTCTACATCGCTATTATAATCATCTTTACGTTTTAGCACAAATAGTACTTTAGACATAAATTCTCCTGTATGTGTGTAATGAAGGGGTCATACCTTTCAACACTATTTATCATTTTTTGTATTATTGGAGCGGGTAGAGGGAATCGAACCCTCCTCCTAGCCTTGGCAAGGCCACGTAATAACCACTATACGATACCCGCATTAATATTGGCGGAAGCGGTAGGATTTGAACCCACGGAACGCTCATCACGTTCGTCCGCTTTCAAGGCGGATGCCATAAACCAGACTCGACCACGCTTCCATATAGATATTTAATTTTTGTTTTGTTGCGTTTAAAAAAATGGTGGGGCATCCTGGAATCGAACCAGGCATGTCTAAGACGGCAGGTTTACAGCCTGCGGCATCACCTTGATGCTTCTGCCCCGTTATTATGGTGGGGGCGGCCGGACTCGAACCGGCACGCCATAAGCAACAGATTTTCTTACCACTATAGTTTTCACTACCTTCGCAGTTTGTGGTCTGGACTATACCTTCACCATCACTGATGCTTTAGGTGCTCGCCGTCTAGTCTCTACACGTTCAAAAGTATTTCTACTTAGGCTTCGCTCGGTATTGCCATTTTACAGGTTTCACCGAATTTGACGAGTTCTACTCTAAGGGTTTCCCCAAAGGCACTCAAATTATCTATAAGTCTGCTGTGTCTACCATTTCACCACGCCCCCGATACAATCTCTCAACGATGTCAAAGAATAGTTGATCTCTCAACTGTCCTTATCTTACGATATCTTGAATTGAATGTCAAGCGGTATTTTTACAAAATGGCACCGGTGAAGGGAGTCGAACCCTGGCCCTCAGTTTTGGAGACTGATGTGCTACCGTAACACTTCACCGATATTTAAAGTTATTTTTTCAATCCGAAGGCAACACTGATGCCTATCTCAAATCTACCAAATAATCCGGACGGTTCTTGGTTCCATCCTGCGTCTAATTGAACATTTTGATATTTAGGTAATACATAAGAGACGTAGAATGCAGCCCTTGCTTTGGTATCATAATATATTGATGGCATGATAGTCCAGCTGGAGTCAGGAGTAAATGCGTACTCTGTAACATATGTCCTAGAATTTCTATACAGGATAACATCTCCTCCTAGATAGAAATATTTGTTTATAACATACTTTGCTGGTATCTCAGCATAAAGTCCTTTATTGTCATCATAGGCTAATTTACCTGACGCTTCAAATATGTCGTTTGATATAACTGCATACTTTGCACCAAAACTAGTGCTGTCTTTTAATAATTCAATATTATTACCAGTTCCTAATCTATATTCATATCCGTCTGTTCCTATCTCAGTTTGAAAGGTATTTATAGGAATTACCTCTGGATCTACCCCCACGCCTGGACGGTCTGAATTGATTTGTTGATCCTGTGCATATGAAACGCTGGATAACATAATACAAGAAAGAACAAGCACAAATAAATTTTTATGTAATAACTTCATTAAACAAACCTCGTTACAAGATAGTATATTTATATCTAACCTGCACAAAAATATATCTAAAATGTCCTCTTATTTTTTCACTAAATGCCAGGGATTTTCTACAAATCTCAAACTAATAGATAATCGCCATTCATCACTCTCGTTTTTTGGGCTATGTAATTTTGTGATATCAAATAGCATAGGTTTTATTAATTTAGCCTCATCTATTTTGACGCAGGATGTTGCGGGGAACCAATGGTAGTCCGGCAGATGAGATTGTGTAGTAGCAACAACATTAGGTAGACTTGAACTTTCCCAAAACAATGTCGATGATTTCTCGCAATTTGTTAGCGGAATATTTAATGCTAATGTAGAATTTTCAATCATCGGAACATCAAAATGGATTTGTTTATCACCGATTCCAGATAGGTTAGGTGGTGCTTGTATCAAAACAGATTGAAAAAGATTAATACCTAAAAAATGCGTGATTCCTATATCAATCAGTTGAAAGAAAAATCTTCCGTTTTTATTTACTTGATGAAGATTTTTTAAGTATAACTCTTGTAGCCAAATGATTTCTTCTTCAGGTATATCAACATATTGCCATACAAAATCTTTCATTTTGCGCTCCATCTTAAAATAAAATTGATGTCAAGTCCTATTTAATTAATCTTCAAACTCAACAGGAACAGGCAGGTCAATCAGGTCGTGTTCACGATCAAGATACTTCATATCAATGTGAACTGGATCCATCTCTTTAAGCGACTCTACCACATCATATGGATCTAACGGACCGCAGGTATAGACATCTAATTGCACTGTTGCAGGACTAGTCTCGTCCCAGATATGCATCACAACATGACTTGTCTCAATGATGGTGACAGCGGTTAACCCACGATTGCCCTCCATCTCACTATAAACAGCATAAGGTCCCATCAGAATCTTCATACCGATACGGTCAATCAACGCTGGCATCCATGTCTTAGATACCGTTTCCGGACACATAATAGGTTCGTTTACTTCTGCACGGACGATAAGATGTTTGTGAAATAAAGCCAATGTAGTACCTTTCTGTAAGAGATTATATTTATGCTAATATACGATGTTTTATGAAAAATGGTACCCGAGGCCAGGATTGAACTGACGACCCTCTCCGTGTAAAGGAGTTGCGCTACCGCTGCGCCACTCGGGCATTATCTTTATATTCTCTTAGATATGCATTACGCTTAGTATGCTTTTTATAGCGATTACCTTTGCCTGCATTACCAAAAGTTTCTGTTTGTGTGTGACAATTCGGACAAAGCAATCTAAGATTACTCAAATCGTTATTATCACTGTTACCGTCTATGTGATCTAACTGTAGGCCGAGTGGCTTGCTATTCCAAGTACTTGCTTGCCCACATTCAGCACACTTATCTCCTGCTGTTTCTTTAAGATATCTCTTAAAGTTTCCACCCAATCCCTGCTCAATGCGTGGAATTGAAATGTACTCCCAGGCGTACTTTGCTGAACACTCGGACGAACAAAACTTATTTCTAGTTCCGCTGCTATGCTTAAACGACACATCGCAGTATAAACACGAATGATAAACACAGTCTGGTTTAGCCCGACTTACTGAATATCTCCCGCCTTCCCGATGAACGCTTTTATGTCCATTCAGTTGGCGATGCGATTCAAACTCCTTACCACATTCACATTTATACATTATATGTTCCCTTTGCTCAACTATATTTATGCCAGTTGAACAAAAAGCACCATTTACCTGAGCTAACCGGGCATACCGTTATCGCATCAATCGGGTATTGCCGTAATGAACGATCTTACCTTGATGTTGGGTACTGTCAATCTTGCGCCAGGGATCAATCACGACCGACCTAATTGGGAATAGCAGCGTCTTCACGTATTCATCCCAATAACCGATCAGATAGACATCTGTCGTGTCTTCCTTGATATCTAAATCGCCTGTATGTTCATCATAGTAGTTGACCGTACCGCCTAATTCTTCAATATAATGCCCTACGAGCATAGAAGAAGAACCATTCGTGTAATGAACGCCGGGCTTATATGCCTTGCCTACGATAGTGACATTCTTACCGAACTCTAAGCATTTCTTAGCCATGTTCTCAGCCTGAACTTCCCTTGCTCGCATGATAGCGTCAAAGAGATCATATCCTAAACCTAGATTCTCAGCCATATAGCGTAGTGCGATATTATCACGCGGATGACAGGCTCCGCCATCGCCCATGCCTGCTGTCATATAAGCCGGACCAGTAATGCGATATGTTGAACGGGCAAGTGCTCCTGTCACAACATCAACATTCATGTTGCCATTCTTCTCAGCGACATCTTGAATCATGTTAACGATACCAACCTTAGCAGAGATGAAAGTGTTATAGAAAATCTTGATAGCTTCTGCTTCATCCCAAGTTCCTACTTCGTATCTTGGATCATTCTGCATGAATGTCTTGTAGAAGTCAATGAGTTCTTTCGCATCACCAGTGATGGAACCATCTTCAGTACCGATGATGACCATCTCAGGGTTCACCATGTCATACTTGATAGTTCCCATCGCGATGAGATAGGGGTTGTAGATGAATCGTGCGTTAGTGATTTCCGGACGGAGTTCTCTACGAATCGTTCCAGGAAGAACAGTGCTGATCAATACGACGAGTTGCGCCGGAGTAGCATACTTGTTGACTTCCGCTAGGATCTCTCTGACAATCGTATAGTCAAAGTCCTTGTTAGGAAGATGACTCGTAGGAGTCTCGCCTCCGTAGATAGGATCATGTGGAGTAGGAGCTGCGATAAAGATTAAGTCTCTACCTTCTACTGCTTCTTGAATCTTATCCTTCATCGGAAAAGTTGGATTTCTCGGTGATACATCGTATCCAACTACATCATGCATCTCTGCCATCATCTCGGCACAGTCTTGGCCTAATTTGCCAACACCAATCATTGCAACTTTTTTCATTTAATCTTTCGCTAAGTTTGTAATGATATTTACTTCCGCGCGGGGCGCTGGAGATATTTTCTTTAATAAATGGTCGGGAAGGAGGGATCGAACCTTATACTCTAAATTGGTCTCCAGTGTGGGATTCGAACTCACATTATTCCTCGTCCCAAACGAGGTGCCATAACCAGGTTAGGCGAACCGGAGAGTAAACTGTCTAACATACTCTTCTACCACAGGTAAAATTTCTGCTTTGTATTTGCTGTGCATATATGTATGATGCGTTGGGCATAACGGAACTAAGTTTTCAACTCTATTATCGTTATGATCCTCATTCATATGATGAACTGCNACTACTTTATCTTCNCCNCAAACNACACATTCTTTCTTATGTTCTTTCCAACATATAGTAGTGTATCTGCTATAATTTTCAGGCTTGTTTCTTAGATGACTAAAGAATTTATTAGAACAACTATGCGAACAAGTGCCTTTACTGTGTCTGTAATCTTTTATCGGAGTTTCACAAACTTCACAAAGTTTAATGTTATCCGGATTTAGATAACACGCTGTTTCGTGTCGATTGCGGTTACTAACAACTACTTCATCTTTACAATACTGACATTGTACTTTGTACAACCGTTTGGCAAATGCTTGCGGATCTGTTGTACCAGCATAATGCCAGTGTGCGTTAAATGCTTTTAGACTTTTATAAGTCTTTCCATTTTTTGGACTTGTGTAAGTACCGTCTGTGTTTTTGTATTGTTCCATACATTTATTTATGCTCTGCGGAACAAATTTGACTCGCTACCAACCTGCGCTACCGAGAGATATTCATAATGTTTGGTGGAGAACCGGGGAATCGAACCCCGAAGTGGGCCTTGCAAAGGCCCCAGTTTACCGTTAGCTTAGTTCCCCGTATTTCTTATCCCATGCTTCAATACGTTCAAGTAATTCTTCATAGGACAAACTTATTTTCTTACCCTTAGACACATTTTTGCTATGTTGCATTAATATACAATTAGCAGGATGTGCTAAATGTACTGTCGGCAAAGAATGGTCAAACCCATATCTAATACTAACAGCATGATCTCTACTTATACCAATTAGATTATTACCCTTATTTGTTGGTTTATACCAACCATAACTTTCAATCAAAGTAAAGTCAAACTCTGTTGGATAATCAGATAAGTTAAACTTAAATGCACAATCGGCCCGGTAATTAGCTAAATCTGATCTACTACTTCTTGCTTCGCTGTAATCTCTAGGTTTCCTTTGTAGTGCAATCTTTCGTGCAGTTGAAAGGTCTCTAGTAGATAATAACGACAACCGAATTGCTTTGGCTGTTGTCTTCCAACATAACTTATATTCATCTATCAACTCACGCAATGACATTCCGTTATCATACGCTTCTTGATATTTTTCCCATGGCATATCTTGAATATAAATTCGCTTCATAAAACTATTTATATCATATCGTAGCACTGCAAAATAATAGCTGGCACCCCCGGAGAGATTCGAACTCCCAACCTACGGAGTAGAAATCCGTGGCTCTATCCAGTTGAGCTACGGGGGCAAAAATAGGTGTGGTGCCCGCACGAGGATTCGAACCCCGGACCTCCACATTACAAGTGTGGCGCACTACCAACTGTGCTATACGGGCATACACTTATATATCATCCTAATGATGATAAATATTAAAAAAGGTGCTATTAACTATGGAAAACTTCAATAAAAAACTCGCAACGATTGTCACTAACATCGTCGGAACAATGTGGTGTGCATATGCATTTACCCTCCTAGCGATAGTTAGTTTGCCTGATGCTATCCACGGGGGAGTAGCAACACTCATCACATGGATAGCTCAG
>TBL_comb47_HYPODRAFT_10004312_pt1 | contig 16402 bp, 13 predicted proteins | sample TroBogypolimnion_40_FD_10682 | JGI IMG/M metagenome (IMG submission 10682)
AAATGTCCACCCGAGCGACCCGACCCTCTTACATCCATGTGCACGTAGACATAGCCTTCGTTCACATAAAAATCAATGGGCCCGGTCTCCCGCCACAAAAACTGCGGGCTCGCGGGCAAGGTGTTGTTGTCAAAGCGATAGGGAGAGGCGGCGAACAAACTGGGGAAATTCCCCTCTTTTAGCGGGCGATAAACGGCCACACCAATTTCAACGCCATCTCTGACTTTGACCATGTGCACTTCAGGGTGAATTGATTGCGTCATATTTCAACTTTCTTCTTCTCAATAAATGGGACACACCTTGGGTTCAAACTCTTTGAAATCATGGTTCAAATTTTAAATTTTGATCTTTAACAAAAGACTTCCAGCGCTCGATATCTTTTTTGACAAACTCACCCAAGGCCGCCGGGGTGCTCAACTCAGGGATGATGCCTTGAACGTTGAACTGCTCTTTGATCTCTGGCGAACTCAAGATCAGCTTCAAATCGTTGTTGAGCTGGTTGACCATATCGGAGGGCAGGCCCGCAGGTCCTGACATCCAAAAAGTCACAATCAAATCCAAGCTGCCTGCCCCCAACTCAGACAAAGCAGGCACGGAGGGCGAATAGCTCGAACGGGTGTCACCTGCAATGGCAATCATTTTGATCTTTCCACTTCGCAAAAATGGCATGGCCGTGTGCACGGGCATCATCATCATCTGCGTTTGACCGCCAAGCAAATCGGTGATCGCACCCGTCGCACCTTTGTAGGGGACATGCACAATATCAAAGCCAAAGCGTTTTTTGAGCACCTCCATCGACAAGTGCTGGGCTGTACCCGCGCCTGAAGAGCTGTAATTGAAATCCCCTGGTTTGGAGAGCATCAAGGCTTTGAACTCGTCAAAATTTTGTACAGGCAAGTTGGCATTGACCACCAAAGCGAGCAAACTTACCCCAATCTTTCCAATTGAGGTGAAATCGGCATTCGGGTCGTAGGGTAATTTTTTATAAAGTGCTGGGGTCACATTGAAGGTGTTCACCGTGATCATGAGCACGCTGCCATCGGGCTTGGATTTCGCCACAAAATCCGCACCAATGTTGCCACTCGCCCCCGCTCTATTGTCCACCATCACGGGGCGTCCCAACAATTCGGACAAGCGCGGCGCAATGATTCTGGAGACCGCATCAATACCGGTGCCCGTCGAATACGGCACCACAATCGTGGTGAGCGTGGGTTGTGCGGCAAACATTTGACCCGCACCAAACAACAAAGAAAAAGCAAGTATTCGTTTCATGGTATTGAACAGTTTGAGCTCATCTTCTTCAAAAGAGCTCATGCGATGTGTGAAAGTGCGCTTACAGTGATGAGTTTACCCACCCTGAACCCCAATGTTATACCGATCTTCCCCAAGTTGAATTTAACCGCACACCCTTTCTAAGCCTTTGCGCGACTGCGCATGACGACCCCAGGCCCATGGGGAGAGTTTGCATTAAAAATATTTCCGCGCACTTAACTTGGGTCAGATCGATGAGAGAAACTACCAATGTGAATATTGGGCCAGATTTTTATAATATTGTCCAACAACGCCCCTATTGGCTAAAGTTCAACCGCCTGGTTGCCCATCGATTTCGCTTGGGCGCTTATTTTTTTGAAGAATCACACATGACCCTCAGCCGATCCAAAAAAATACTCATTGCTGGCGCTGGCTTAGGGGGGCTTGCCGCTGCACTGTCTTTGCTCAAGCGGGGAATTGATGTCGAAGTCTTCGAGCAATCCAAAGAGCTGCGAGAAGTGGGAGCAGGCCTGCACATCTCCCCCAACGCTTTTCGCGTTTTAGATGAACTCGGCATTGGCCAAGAGGTGATGGAGAAGTCTTGCGTTGCCGCTGGACGAGAGGTGCGGCTTTGGAGCTCGGGAGAAACCTGGCCTATCTTTGATCTGGGCATCAAATCCGTCGAGCGCTATGGATTCCCCTACCTCACCGTTTACCGCCCCGACTTGCTCAACGCCCTTGTGAATGCGGTGCGCGCCATCAAGCCCGATGCCATCCATTTGCAATCCGCTTGTCAACGTTTTGAACAAAATGGCCATGGTGTGACTCTATACCATACCCTAGGCCAAGCACAAGGCCACGCCCTGATCGGGGGAGACGGCGTTCACTCCAAAATTCGCGAAGAGCTGTGCGGCGTCGATGCACCCCAGTACAGTGGGCTTCTAGCATGGCGCGGATTGATTCCCATGGAACGCTTGCCTGAGCGCATGCGCCGCTTGGTGGGTACGAACTGGATTGGACCAGGCGGGCACATCGTTCACTACCCTGTCCGGAAAGGCGCGTTGATGAATTTCGCTGGGATCACTGAGAGTGAGGGTCAATGGCTCACCGAGTCCTGGAACGTTCAAGGCAGCGTTGAGGAATGCCTCGCTTGTTACCCGGATTGGAATGAAGACTTGCATCTCATGATCAAGGCCATTGAAACCCCCTACAAATGGGCCTTGATGATACGCCCGCCACTCGACACGTGGACCATCGAGCGCGTGACGCTCTTGGGAGATGCGAGCCACGCCACACTGCCCTTTTTGGCGCAAGGCGCGGCCATGGCTTTGGAGGACGGTTTTATCCTGGCTCGCGCCATCAGTGAGATGGACGATATCCCCTCTGCGCTCAAACGCTATGAAAATGTACGCAAAGAGCGATGCAACCGAGTGGTGATGGGTTCCGCTGCAAACGCCAAACGCTTTCACAACCCCCTGCTTGCCGACCCCGTGGAGGCACGCGCCTACGTCAACCGGGAACTGTCACCCGAAAAAATTGCTGAACGCTACGAATGGGTCTATACCTATGACGTGAATGCAGTACAGCTTTGACGTGCACCAAGCCTCCAGCCATTTGAAAGCCACTGTGATCCCATTTCAACCTCTGCGCCGCTTCTTTGCCATCACCTCCTGTGTCTTATGGAGCGCTGTGGCACAGGCACAAAGCACCTATCCTGATCGCCCAATCAAATTGATCGTGCCTGCTGCCGCAGGGGGCCCCACCGACATATTGGCGCGCTTTGTGGCCGACTCCCTTAGCAAGTCCTTAGGTCAGCCTTCCATCATTGAAAACCGTGCAGGGGCAGGTGGCACAATTGGCGCACGCGCTGTGGCCAGCGCCGAGCCCAATGGCTACACCTTGCTCTTTGGCAACACTGCCACCTTGGCAACCATTCCTGCCACGTCCAAGTCCGCCGGGTACGACCCACGCACAAGCTTTGCAGCGGTTGCCAAAGTGATCGACTCCTACCAAATCGTGGTCGTCAATTCAAGCTTACCGATCAAAAGCATCGCTGAGCTCGTCACTTACGCCAAGGCCAATGCAGGGAAAATGAATTTTGGCGCTGTGGGCCTCGGTAATTTGACTCACCTCTCGGGCGAGCTCCTGAAAGCGCGCACGGGCATACAATTTGAGACAGCCCAATACAAGAGTGGCGCCGAGTCACTTCAAGCTGTCTTGGCCGGTCAAGTTGACTTTGCCATTGACAACATTGGCGCCATTCGTCCTTTTGCAAAAGAGGGAAAACTGCGCGCACTCGCCGTCACCAGCGCAACCAGGGAGAGTGAGTTTCCTGAGTTGCCCACCATGGCCGAAGCTGGGATCAATGACTTTGTGGTCACGAGTTTCTTTGGTGTGGTGGCTCCTGTTGGTACCCCCCCCTCCACGATCTCCCGCTTGAACGCCGCCATCAACGATGGCTTTAAGGTACCCGCTTTTCAAGCAAGTCTGCGCCAAATCGGGGCCAAAGCGGCGCCCGATACACCCGAGCACTTTCACACTTTGATCGACCAAGAGACGCGCAAATGGATGGACATTGCTCACGCGTCCAACATCGACATCAACAATTAAAACGGAACCTTTAATCTTTTGAGGCAACGGAGCTCCACTTTGAGGATCCATTGGTAAAGTATTTCCCATTTAAAGCATAAATTGAACACAACTGAAGCTAACCATTCTGGAGACATCAATTTGAAGCCACTTGCGTTGGATACCCTCCAAGTCCTATTTTTTTCAATATCTCTGATACTTGCCGCATTCATGCCGACGAACGCTATCTCACAACCAATGGCGCCCGTTCACATCCTGGTGGGCTTTCCGTCAGGCGGTGGCGTCGATGTGGTCGCTCGACTGCTCGCTGAGCGGCTTGAGAAACTGACCGGGCGCTCACACCTTGTGGACAACAAAACTGGCGCCAGTGGGAGTTTGCCCATGCGCGCCTTGCTCAATGTTCCTTCTGATGGCAGCACACTGGTGTTGGCCCCAGACACCACGGTCATCGTCTATCCCTACACCGTCACGGCACCAGGCTTTAACCCAAGCGCCGATCTGCTGCCCATTGCCAGGGTCACGTCATATGATTTTGCAATCGCGGTGCGAGGTGAATCGGAGATCCGAAGTCTTGACAACCTCAAGGACGCCGTCAGGTTCAATCCCAAAGCGGCCAGCATTGCCAATCCAGCAGCGGGTAATTTGCTGCATTTTTACGCCATTGCGTTGACAAAAACTTTGGGACTAGAGAACGTCACCCACGTCCCCTACCGCGGAGTAGCACCCGCGATCACGGACACCATCGCGGGTGAAGTCATGGCCATGGTGGCACCGGTTGGCACAATGCTGCAACAAGCCAATGCTGGAAAACTGCGAATTTTGGCCACCACAGGAGCGGAGCGTGGCGCCAAAACGGGAAACATTCCCTCCATGAAAGAGCTCGGCTTGCCCGACCTCGTCTCGAGTGGCTGGTTTGGGATTTTTGCGCCGGCCAAAACCCCAGTTGAAGTGATTCAAAAAAACAGCGAAATGCTTCGGCAAATTTTGTCCGACCCCACCATGCAAACCAAACTGGCCGCGTTGGACATGGACGCTTCTTGGAACAGTCCACAAGCTTTTCGTGCGCTTGTTGATGCCGAAGGCCGCAAATGGGCCGGCGTGGTGAAAGCATCAGGCTTCAAAGCGGATCAATAAAAGCAAAGCCAACATTGCGAAAAATACAACACCCACTTTGCGCACACTCTAACCCTATATAGAAAGCAAAAGACAAGCCATGGATTTGGAGATCAAAGGAAAGAAGGCGCTGCTCACGGGCAGCAGCAAAGGCATCGGTTACGCCATAGCCCACCGTTTGGCCATGGAAGGCTGTGACGTGGTGCTCATCGCGCGCTCAAAAACCGAACTGAGTGATGCGGCCCATCAAATTCGCCTTGACAGCGGCCGAACGGTTGAGGTCATGGCCATGGATTTGGCCGATCGACAAGCCGCCCGAAAAATAGCAGAGGCCTATACCACGATCGACATCTTGATCAACAACGCCGGCGCCATTCCTCGAGGCTCACTTGAGCAGTTGAGCGACGATGTAGTGCGCTTGGCCTGGGATGTCAAGGTGTATGGCTACATTGACATGTGTCGGCACTACTTACCCCTCATGCGCACGCGGCGCGATGGCGTGATCCTCAATGTGGTCGGAGCCGCAGGCGAGATGAACGATCCCAATTATTTTGCCGGGAGTGTGGGCAACGCCGCCCTCATAGCCCTCACCAAAACACTTGGCTCCACCAGCATTGAAGACGGCGTTCGGGTGGTCGGCGTGAACCCTGGGCCCGTGCTCACCGAGCGAACCCTTCAGAGCATGCAAAAACGCGCGGCCGACCGCTTGGGGGATGCCAACCGCTGGCCAGAAATCGCGGCCCGCATGCCCAGTGGACGAGCCGCCACGGTGGATGAAGTCGCCGCCATCTCCGTTCTTCTTTGCTCACCACTTTCGTCCTACACCAGCGGATCTCTCATCAACATCGATGGTGGTTTGTCCAACCGCTGCCCCGTCATCTGAATCCGAAAGCCGCCCTCCCCATGGAACTCTTCTTACAAAACAAACTCAACGCCGATGGCAAACTCGACGCCAGTGGACTTGCCGTGCTGGCCCTGCACTGGCAAAACGACTTGGTGCTGCCCGAGGGTAAATTCGGTTTCTTCGCCAAAGAAATCGAGCGCCTGGGCTTGGTGCCGAGAATGGCCAAGGTGCTCGATGCGGTGCGCGCGGCCGGTGGTACTGTCATTTACGTCAATGTGGCAAGGAGCGCTGACTCTCGCGAGGTCATTAAAAACAGCCCCTTGTTCGCCGCTTCCGCCAAGGTCGCCGCCTTTGTGCGGGGCACCCATGGCGCCGCGGTGATTGAAGCTCTCAAGCCACACCCACTTGACTTTGAGATCGACCACCCCAGGATCAGCGCCTTCTTTGGCAATGGACTGGACTTGCTCCTTCGCGCGAGAAAAATCCAAACCGTGGTGGTTGCCGGCACGGCCACCAATGTGGCAATTGACAGCAGTGTGCGAGACGCCCTGCAGCTGGGCTATGAAACCATTTTGCTCGAAGACTGTTGCTGCTCCTCAGACCCTTCTTTTCACGAGGCCGCCATGAAAACGCTTCGGGTCCTCACCTCCTGGGTGGCCACAGCCGATGAGTTCTTGGCCAGACTGGGCTCGGCTTGAGCCAAGTCTTGCAGGTCTTCATGACCCCGCAGGACCCGCAACAGAACTAACCACAACTGCCCGTTTGGCCACATTGGGTGCAAAACTCGCAGCCATCTTTTTTGATCACCGCGTGCGCTCCGCACTCAAAACATTTTTTACCGCCCATCACCGCCGGCGCGGAGGAGCCTTTGCTGAGGGTTTGTGAGGAATTGTTGCTCAGATTGCCATTTCTGCGACCAATGATGTTTTGAATGGCAAAGGCAATGGCGGCCACTTCGGAGTCATGCCACATCGGTGCTCGCGCGCCATCGACCTTTTCAAAGGCACCCAAACGCACGGCACCCCTGTCCCATGCGACTTTTCGCATGTCACTGAGCGCTCGCTCTAAAAACCCGCCCCTTGCCGCCAAGGACAGCAAGCGCATGCTGGCCGTGATCCATTGTTGCGATTCACCGTTTTGCCCCACAGGCATGAAAAACTCAATGGCCCGCTCCACCTCGTCTTCCCCCTTGGGGTGGGCGATGGTCATAAAGGACACGATCAAATAGAGTGTCTTGTGGCCCTCTTGGGTCCAATATTCAATTTTCTCTGCCACCGCGGGCAGCATGCCTTTGGGTCGACTCTCGATGATGGTTTTCATCGGATCCCAAGACGCGGCACCCTGGCTCGCGTGAAGTCGTGCAGCACTGGCATCGCTCTCGAGCTCAAGCACGGAGCCCAAAATGCTATTGGCCCGATACACCGCCAAACCCTTCAAATTCGCCCGCCAAGCGTGAAGATAAAGACCTTTGAAATCTTCAAAGTCATAGTCTGTCGCCACATTGATGGTTTTAGAGATGGCTGTATCAATATAGGGCTGAACCGCTTGCATCATGGCGATGTGGTCTCCGGCCGACATTTCCATGGCCGAAACAAAATAACTCGGCAATTCACCCACATTGCCCCCCATCTCGCGGTACATGCGCCACGCATGGTCTTCCACCGAGTACTCGGAGGTGTGGCCATCAGGCTCGCGTTTTTTGCGGCGATAAACCCATGAAAATGCGGGCTCAATGCCATTGGACGCATTGTCCGCAAAAGCCAAACTCACGGTACCCGTTGGTGCAATCGACAGCAAATGGCTGTTGCGAATACCGTGCTCACGGATGGCGCTCCTCAACTCATCGCTCAATCGACTCGTGAAGTTGCCCTCACTCAAGTAGCGCTCGATGTCGAGCTTGGGGAAACTCCCCTTTTCTTTAGCGAGTTGGACCGACGCACTGTAGGCACAGTCGCGCATCACCTTGGCGATTTGTGCGGCCATTTGCCGCCCCTCAGCGCTGTTGTAGGCGAGCCTGAGCATGACCAAAGCGTCCCCAAGTCCAGTAAACCCAATGCCGATGCGACGCTTCTCCTGTGCTTCACGCTCTTGCTCAGGCAGTGGCCAAAACGTCACATCCAACACGTTGTCGAGCATGCGCACCTGCACCTTGACCACTTTGGCAAAGGCTTCAAAATCAAAGGCGGGCGGTGCATGAAACCCAAACGGGTTCAGGACAAAGCGCGGCAAAATGATGGGCCCCAAATCACAGCAACCATAGGCTGGCAAGGGTTGCTCGCCACAGGGATTGGTCGCGGCAATGCTCTCGCAGTAATTTAAATTGTTGTCTCGGTTGATATTGTCTAAGAAAAGAACACCGGGTTCTGCATAATCGTAGGCCGAACGCATGATCAAGTCCCAGATTTCAGAAGCTCGACAGGTTTGGTAGACCCAGGATCCGTCCGCTTCTTGATGAGCACCAGCGGCGATCAACTGGGCACTGGGTGCTGCCATGTGGACCAAGGCCCAATCGCCGTTGTCTTCAAGCGTCTTCATGAACTCATCCGTAAGTCCCACCGACACGTTGAAATTATTCCATCGACCGGGAGTGCGCTTGGCCGCAATGAACTCCTTGATATCGGGGTGATCGATGCGAAGCACACCCATTTGAGCGCCGCGGCGAGAACCGGCACTCTCAACAGTTGAGCAAGACTGATCGAACACATTGATGTAGCTGCAAGGCCCTGAAGCAATCGAGGCCGTGCCCTTGACTTCAGCTCCTTTGGGTCTGATTTTGGAGAAGTCGTACCCCACTCCTCCGCCTCGTCGCATGGTCTCGGCCGCTTGCTTTAAGGCCTCATAAATACCGGGGTATCCATTGGCGTCCAAACCTTGGATACAGTCACCCACGGGTTGCACAAAGCAATTGATGAGGGTTGACTGAATGCCCGTTCCGGCTGAACTCATGATGCGCCCAGCACCAATGGCACCTTGCCTCATGTTCTGCAAAAACAATGTCTCCATCTCATCACGGATCGCAGCGTCCTCCTTTTGAACCAGCCCCTTGGCCACCCGTCTAAAAATCTCATCGGCCGTTTGCTCGCCAGCCTTGGCATATTTCTCCAGCAAAACGTCTAGACTGATGGGCTGCTCAGTCAATGACGCAAGGGGTGGGTGCTGTTGCGTGAGCATCGTTGTCATCTCCTGTGTTGTTTAATAAATGCATCATGAGGTCGTCAACCTGTCGAATGTTAGCCCCAAAGGGGAGAGCGCTGGCCCCTCGAAAAAACAGTCCTTTTTGCTTATTTCCAATGACAGCATTGCCCAAAACCTTATCGATACAAAATTGTCCGACATTGGCGTTGCCAAGCATCAATCCACACTCTTTCAAGCAATTAAAACCCAAGGTGCAGCGCTCTTTCTTTTTGGCGTGTTCTTGCAAGATGGGCAGCACCTTGATGTAATTCTCAAGCCACGGGGTTTTGACTGCTCTGGCGGGTAGACCCGCAACCGACATGAATTCCACAATATCCTCAGGCTTGGCGTTGGCCAACACGTCCTTAAAGTGCTGGTGAGCATCGCATTCAAAGGTAACCGCAAAGGCCGTACCCATCTGAACACCCGCGGCCCCCAAGTTTTGCAAACGCTTGATGTCGGCGTGGCAGACGATGCCACCGGCGGCAATCAATGGCACTTGGCCCTCAAGACCCATGGATTTCAACAAAGCCAAGGTTTTCGGGATCACCACCTCAAAATCAAACTTGGGATTGTGGACCTCTTCAAGGCTTGAAGCCCCAAGATGCCCACCCGCATAACGCGGGTGCTCGATCACAATGGCGTCGGGGGTGCAATTCTTTTTCGCCCATTTTTTGAGCACAATTTCTATGCCCCGCGGCTCCGACAATATCGGGATGAGCGCAACCCCTGGATAATCTGCCGCCAAGTCGGGTAAATCAAGCGGCAACCCCGCCCCCACCACGATGGCCTGGGCACCATTGTCCAACGCACATTGAACATAAGAGGCGTATTCAGTCACCGCCCTCATGACGTTCACTGCAATCAGACCAAAGCCGTTTGCGAGTGATTTGGCCGTGACGATCTCACGCTTCAAGGCTTCGACATTGGCAGCATCAATGATGGCCTTGTTGCTGGGTGCAAAGGGAAGTTGAGAGGTCAAGGACAAAAGGTCGGGATGCAATCGCCTGAGATCGATGGAAGAAATCGTCCCCATGCCACCGCACTGGGCGACCGCCGAAGACAATCGATGGGCGGAGACGCCGACCCCCATGCCGCCTTGGACGATGGGCAAAAGTAAATGCCCTTTGATATGCAGGGCCTCTAGACCGCTGGCCAACAATGCTGCTTTAAAAACTGCAGGAACTGAACTCCTCATGAAAACCTCATTCAATCATGACGCCCTTTTAAAAAACAAGGCCGTCACATCGCCCATGATGGAGTCACTGGGAATCAGCGGCTTGATTCAAATCAAGCGTGATGAAAGTTTAATTTAAAGATAAATTTCTAAAGAATAGAGATAATTTTTAAACCCATTTTTTTCTGAAAGTATGAAGCCTTCAACCCTCTTGGGTATGAACTTCAGAACAATTGATCATTGGATTTGACGATCGTCAAAAAACCATTGAGAATGAAAAATTGAAATAAGATCATTGAGATTGGACAATTGAGATTGGACAATTGAGAAAATCCAATAGCTTGTGCAAATACTCAAGCACCAAGACCTTGTCCTCAACAGGAACAACCCATACCACACCGGAACACCACCATGCTCTCAAGATTATTGGGTAAAACGGGTCTCTAAGTCTGTGAAATTTGCTTGGGCACCATGACTTCTGGAGCCCAAGGTTTTTGGGTCGTCATGGGAGGCGGGGGTCAAGACGAGGTGATCCGCTTGGTCAGGGCAGCATTTGATCAAGACGTCAATTTCATTGACACGGCCAACGTTTACTCTTTGGGAAAATCGCAAGAGTTGCTGGGTACGGCCATCAAAAAGCTGGGACTGCCTCGAGATGATTGGATCATTGCCACCAAGTCAACCGGCAACCTGGATGAAAACACCCCCAACGCCCGAGGTCAACCCAAACACCACACTTTCAATTGCTACCAGAGCGACTGGTTTAGCCAATCATGTGTTAGCGCCTCTAAGACTTGCCAGCATGCCATGAACATCGGGTTTACCCCTCAGATCGATCCCTATAAATAGGCGCTGGCAAACTAAAATGAGTCAAACATAGATTTTGATTTTCACTAAATGGGGAAGCTTCATGCGTTGGATTCGGTATACCTTTGACCAAAAAACCCACTACGGACTTCTAGACGGAGAGCAAATTCAGCAAGTCGAGGGCAACCCCTTTGATGTTTATGAGAAGACTGACATTTTTCGGTCTTTCAAAGAGGTCAAGCTTGAGATCCCTGTTGTGCCCCGCACCTTTTACTGCGCTGGGCTCAATTACTCCGAGCACGTGATTGAGTCGGCCAAAAAGCAAGGCATCGATCCGGTCTTGCCCACCAAGGCCGACATTGGCTACCGTGCCAACAACGCCTTGATCGCCCACCTTGAACATGTGGTGATCCCCAAAGACGCGACAGAAAAGATTCACTACGAAGGCGAACTCGTGGTCGTGATTGGCAAAAAAGCCAAGCACTTGACGCTCGACAATGCCCTCTCCTGCGTCTTGGGCTACACCATTGGCAACGATGTGAGTGAGCGCAATTGGCAGCGCAGCGACAGAACCTTTTGGAGAAGCAAGAACACCGACACCTTCAAACCGATGGGTCCTTGGATCGACACCGACTTCACGCCCAACCAAGCCACCACCACCGTCAAGGTCAATGGTGTCGCCTCAACGGTTTACAAAACCAACTCCATGATTTTTGATGTGCCCACCTTTTTGGTCGAAATCACCAAATACCTCACCTTATGGCCTGGGGACGTGATGTGGATGGGCACCGACGGGTCATCTCCGAATTTGGTCTCGGGCGATGTGGTGGACATTGAAATCAGTGGTCTCGGGCATTTGACCAACACCTTCGTGAAAGAAACTTGAACACCATGAACTACCAGCAAAAAACCATGTCCATCGTTGACTGCCAACAAGCGGTCTATACTTTTTATCTGTCCCTTGATGCCGGTGAAATACAAACGGTGGCAAGCCTCGTGGCAAGCGAGGGTGTGTGGCAGCGTCAAGGCAAAGCGCTCAAAGGTCCTGATGAGGTGTTAAACGCCTTAAAGGAAAGGCCCCATGGCCGAGTGACCGCACACATGGTGCAAAACTTGGTCGTGAACATCCACAACGAATCCGAGGCCAGTGCCAGCTACTTGTGCTTGGTCTACCGTTGTGATATGAAGGATCCCCATACCTTACCCGCGCCCATGCAACCCCTGTCGATTTTGCGCTATGAGGACACCTTTGTCAGCAACTCATCGGGTCAATGGTTACTCAGGTCCAAAGAGTCTAAGCGCATCTTTGAGGCTTGATAGCTTGATCTTACCCTGACGCCAGTAGGCCTTTGAAAAACGGTCCACATCAAGCCCAGGGTGCAGTCGGGAGACTTATTTCAGCAACCGTTCCATGAGTCGATGGTTTGCCTTTGAATCAACCTCCGAGGCCAGCAAGCCCGTTTGGATCAGATTGACATAACGACCTGTGGCCGGGTCCATGATGTGCTCTCTTAGAACCCCCTCTTGCTGGAAGCCCAGGTGCAAAGTTCCTTTCAGCGAGTGGGGATTGTCTTCATAGACAAAAGAATAGAGTTTGTGAAAGCCCATGGCTTTGAAGAAAAACTGAAAACAAATGAGCATTGCCGCCGTGGCCAAGCCCATGGGCGCTAGGGGCAACACACCGAGCAAGACCTCTGCACTTTTGTTTTGTGTGGAAATGTTGGTGAGACTCAAAAGCCCAAAGGCTTGCCCCCTGCGGTCTCGCACAATCCAATGCAATTGATTGATTTCGGTGAGAATGGAGATGTACTCTTGATTCAAGGTCATGGCCAGGAGCGCAGGATCCGCAGTCAAATCCTTGGCGTGGCGATGAAAATCGTAAACAAAGTCTTTGTTTTTCCAAATTTCAACCATGAAGTTGGTATCTTCTTTTTTGCGCCGTGTCAACTGACAAACACCGGCACGGATATCTGACCACAAGATGGGTTGATGCGCCCAAACATAATCATGGGGCAAAGCTTGGGTGCGAGCGACCTCTTGCACGCGCTCGTGCGCCGTTTGAAATTGATAGCCCGCGCGAAGTTGCTGAGAGACCTGAAAGAGGTTTTGAGCGCCGCTCATGAAGGATCAAAATGCGGTTTTAAAAAGCAAGCCATTGGCTTGAAGTCCGGTCAGATTGATTTGAGTGGACAAAGGAAATGCGCCCGAATCCGCCGCATTGATGGCCAAGGTGAGAACTTGATCTCGGCTATAGGTTCCATTGGCCAAACCGCTGACATAAATTGCTTCAGAGAGCGCATCAGGCAAAGCACCCACCACGTTTTTATAGACAAAGTCCACCCAGGCCTTGTTGCTGGCCGGGGTGTTGGTGTTGGCAATGCCGAGTTGGCTCTCGATCAAAGAATTTTGCTCGATCAACAAGGCCACTTTCGCGTTCGATTGGCCTTGATCGACCAAAGACACCGCTGCTGAGAAATACGTGGGCACCAAACTTGCCCCAAATGCGGTGCCCACCAAAATGGCGGCATTAAAGCTGTTTTGGCCGACTTGAAAGTCCAGCGCCAACACACTCCCATCTGAGAACTTGACGCGCTGTATGCTGTTCAAAGTTTCATTGCCCAGAGTCCCCACCTTGTCTTTTAAGCTGACCGTGCTGCCCGAGACCGTCACCGTGAAATTTGCATAGGGCTCGATGAGGGTCACCGTGTTCAAGCCTGACACCCCATTGATGATCTGGTTGGCGAGTGCGCTATAGACCTGCCCCGGGGTGAGTGTGACCGTGGTCGGGGTGATGGTGTAGCCGCCTGAGATTTTCAAGAGCAAGGCGGCATCGGCCACTTGCTGTGCGGGCGTGATCGAGAGCACGCTGCTGTCGGTCAAGGTGATGGTGGAAATTTTATTGACACTTGCATTGAGCAGGGACAAATTGGCCACAAAATTGGCGTCGGTGTCTCGAATGGCCACCGAACTCACGTTGGGCAAGGCCACGGTGGTGGCAAAAGACGAGACCGGCACAGACGAGACACTCAAAGCATAAGTTCCAGTGATCAAGGCAAGCGCTTTGGCATCATTGGTCAACTGTGTGGCGCTCACACTGATGAGCGCTGGCGAATCCGATTGCGTAATGGCGCTGACTTTGCCCACTTGGGACTGAATGCTGTCGAGGTAGGTGGAAATGTTGGTTGAACTGTCCGTCACGCTCAACGATGTGACCTTGGCGTTTTGTGCCAGTGTCGTGAGGCTCGAGAGCGGGACGGCAGACAAGGCGATGCTGTAGGTGTTGCCAATGAGGGCCAAGACGGCGGCATCGTTGGTGAACTGGGCGTTAGAGATGGATAAAGTCGATGACGCCGAAGTAAGATTGATGGTTTTGAGCTTGGAGATGTTTTGCTGCAAACTGTCGATGCCAGACGCGACATTGGTATTGGTGTCGTTGATGGTAAAGGACGAAGCTGCAATCGAGGCCAGGTTGGTGGTGAAGGTGAGCACTGCGCCTTGTGTGGTGGAGGACACCGCAGCAGAACCACCGACCGTGAAACTGCCATTCGAGCCCAAGGTGAGCAAGGTCGCCCCACTGCCCGCCCCCCCAAAACTCAAGTACTTGACCGCGGCGTCAATCTTGGTCACACCCAAACTGCCAGCATTGTCCGTCACCGCGAAACCAGAGAATGCGCCGTTTTTGCCCGCGTAAAGCGGGGTGATTTGAAAGTTGGTGTAAGGAGAGACGAAGGCAACGGTGGTCGTTCCTTTCCCTCCATAGATCGTGTCATTGGGGCCGCCAAACACCACATCGTTGCCACTGCCCCCGGTGATGGAGGCATTGGCGGTGGGGTCGATCGCCACAACATTGGCGTCACCCGACAAGGTGGTCGAGACCAAGGTCAGGTTTTGAACCGTGACCGAGGTCTGCCCAGCATTGAAGGTCAAAAACTGCACCGTTGATGCAACCGAGGATGTGCCCGTGCTACCAACATTGTCTTTGACAGTAAGACCATTGTAGGTGTTGCTTTTACCCGTGTACAAAGGGGTAAGGAGGTAATTGCTGTACTGCCCGCCAAAAGTGGTGGTGCCAAAAGGTGCGGTTGCGGATGTGGGCGTAGGGGTTGGAGTTGGGGTGGGCGTTGGGGTTGGCGTTGCGCCGCTCACGGTGAAGGAGCCGGTGCCGCTCAAGGTGAGCAAAGTCGCACCATTGCCGACGCCACCAAAACTCAAAAACTTGACCGATGTATCGATGGTCGTGACACCCAGACCGCCCGTTTTGGTGCTGTCCGTGATGGAGAAGCCTGAAAACGCCCCATTTTTACCGCCATACAAGGCCGTGACTTTGAAGTTGCTGTAGGCTGCAGAAAAAGCAACCGTGGTGCTGCCTTTGCCCCCATAGATGGTGTCATTGGCGCCGCCAAAAATAATATCGTTGCCGCCTCCCGCCGTAATGGCCGCATTGGCCACGGGGTCGACCGCGATCACGTTGGAGTCGCCAGACAAGGTCACCCCAGTTGAGGTCAAATTCTGCAGCGTGTAAGTGCTGGTGCTGGATCCTGAACCAAAGCTCAGGTACTGAACACTCGAATTGATGGTCTGCGTGCCGGTGTTGCCCACATTGTCTTGAATAGACAAGCCAGCTGGGGTGTTGCCGTTGACCACGGGGGTGATCAAATAGTTGGCGTATTGACCGCTCAACGCTGTGGTGTTGGACGCCGTGACAGAAAGTGATGTTGCGGTCATAAAGTGAGGTGGTTAATGGGATAAATTTCACCAGGCGACAAACGCATTTTAGCAGACTAAGACCTCCAAGCCCCATGTTACAAGGGGTGTCGTAGGGATGATGGTAGGGGTGATGGTAGGGTAAAAAAAGCGAATGAAGAGATCATTGATCGGCATCAAGCTGCAATCAAGAGCTTCACCGCATGAGATCGCTGTCTTTGATCCAGATTTTTGCGTAAATCAGTAACAACTGGAAACAAGCGTAAAGTCGATTTACAAAAGGTCTGCCGTTGTTTTTTGCCCTCACTCAAAGCCTGGCAGGACAATCAAGACCGTGAACTGTGGGCAAGACTGTCCGTGGGCTAAACTTGGTCGCTCTTCGCAGTCGGGAAGAACCAAGGCGTACCCATCATGGATAACCAGCGCTTGTAAACGACAATCGTTCTGATACAGTAAAACCTCTGCACGTGAGGGCACGTCGGATTGATTGACAAACCGCCAGCTAGTTACTTATTGGATAGATTCCTTTTGGCCCAAATCAACGCCTCATTTCAAATTGAAATCGATCACCTGCACAAGCTGGGTGTCTTGGACGCGACCTCTTATAAAAGCATGGAGATATACGAGTCCGGCAAATTGAGCAGCAACGAGCGCCTTTATTTCAGCCTATGGGCCTGCCAGGATTTGAATTCTGTGGCGTTTGAGGCCAAGAAAAAGATTTTACAAAAGGGTGACCCCATCAC
>TBL_comb47_HYPODRAFT_10004314_pt1 | contig 16399 bp, 10 predicted proteins | sample TroBogypolimnion_40_FD_10682 | JGI IMG/M metagenome (IMG submission 10682)
TTGGCCATATAAAAATATGAACTCCCGTCATAGACTCCAATCCAAAGTCAAAATACGCCCTATGAGAATCGCGATTGTGGATGATGACGCCGGCATACGCAACAACTTGGGGCGGGCGGTAAATCAATTTGAGGACTGCACCTGCGTCGGAGAATTTGAATCAGGTGAGGCGGCGATGGCCCGGTTGCCATCTTGTCAGCCGGATATTGTGCTAATGGACATCAACATGCCCGGCATGAGCGGCATCGAATGTGTGCACCGGCTCAAGAGCACGCATCAAAAGCTGGAATTCATCATGCTGACGGTTTATGAAGATAGTGAAAATATTTTTAACGCCTTGGCTGCGGGTGCAAGCGGCTATCTTCTAAAAAGAGCTCAAAGGAATGAATTACACGAGGCCATTCAGCAGGTTCATTCTGGCGGATCTCCCATGACCAGCCATATTGCCCGCAAGGTGGTGCAGTCGTTCCGCAAAACGGTCACACCGGAAACCGAAACCCAAAATCTTACTGCTCGCGAGTTGCAAGTGTTGGAAAAACTTGCCGAGGGCTTGCTTTACAAGGAAATAGCAGAGGCCCTCGACATCGGCTACGACACTGTTCACAACCACATCCGCCATATTTACGAGAAACTACAGGTTCGCTCTCGTGCCCAGGCGGTGGCCAAGTATCTCGGTAAAAAGCCATTGCCACAATAAATCCCACTTGCGACGTCTATTCTATGAAAAAATGTTTCCAGAAGTCAGTGCGTCTAGGGTTGGTTATGATTATGCTTGTCGGCATTAAGACATTTCCGCAAGGGGCATGGAATGGAAAGCAACCCATTCTAGATCAGACCACCAACTACTTTAGTTCAAACATCCTAAGCACTACATTGATTAACTTCGGCGATCCGAGTAGCGCAGCGCTGACGACTACCAACAACTTATATCCTTCCGGACTTTATACCGTTGAAGACGCGACAACAGCCGGGTTATCTTGTGGGGCTATTGCTTTTGTAAGCACAAACACTCGTTCCTATCAATTCCTCCCGGCATCTAACCAGTATCTGGATATTGATTATAATTCCGGCACGGGCTACACCAATGCTTTGACGATTGCTAGCACAGCCGGGGGGTGCCAATTGTTTGAACGTGTCAATTACGGACGTTCGACTAGCTATGGCGGAACGATAACCAACGAAGGATCGATTCGGTTCGTGAACAGCGGATCGGGTGCCTTGACTTTTAACGGTGGACTTTATGACGGAGTTCAGAGCGTATCCGGCACAAATTCGGTGACCAATGTAGTTTTCAGCGCAACCGGAGACATCGTTGTTAAAGAATTGGGACTTACGCGCATCACCAATCGCCAGCCAACTTTTGAAAAAAACGGCAGCGGCACGCTCACCATCCAACAGGCGCGGATACTTGCAGGAACTTTTGACATTACTGGAAATTGGAAAATCAACGCCGGCACGGTCGCCATCGGCGCCATTGGCGCGCTCGGTGCGACCCCCTCCATTTACACGTCCAATCAATTATTGTTAGATGGTGCCACCTTGGAAAGCATGAGTAACCTGACAGTTGAGGTAAACCGTGGCCTCCAATTGGGCGCGAATGGAGGAACCCTGCAGGTTGACGCGGGCATAACGCAGGAGGTGGATTCAGTGATTTCAGGCTCCGGCGGCAACTTGAATAAAACTGGATCTGGCGTCTTGTCGCTGGCTGGAGTCAACTCTTACAATGGAAACACTACTGTCACCGGTGGCACACTCGCGCTGATTGGAGCTGGGTCTCTGACATCTTCGCCTGTCATCAAAGTCCTCGACGGAGCTGTGCTTGATGTTTCGGGTCTGACGAACACGTTTAGTTTGGCGACAAACCAGACTCTCATGAATCAGCCAACCTTGCCCATGGTTCCTTATGTGTCTGACACCAACACACTGTTTCTATTCCATTTTGACGATGATCCGGGCAGCGTCGCCACCACAAATGCTGGAACCAAGGGGGGTAGCGCTTATGCGGTAAATCTATCGACTATTACACCGACCACCGATTCCTCAATGTTGGGCGTCTATTGGGGCTACTGGGGCGAATCTGCTTTCAATCATGCGGAAAATAACAACAGTAATGGTTGTCTAATTGGTTATGATGCGAATAATCTTGGCGGTTATATGGGTGAAACCGCCGAAAGTTTTGCCATGACTAACCTAAACATGGGCAATGGAGGGCTGACACCGTGGACTATAGAGGCGCTCATTCAACCGACGGTGACAAATGCAAATAACGCTCAAGAAATCATTTCCACAGATAGTTCAAATCAGCGGGGCTTTCAGTTCAGAATAAATTCACAAGGGCTACTCCAACTTAATTTCATTTCTGGAGGGCCAAATATCACTGCGGCCATTCCTTCTATTGGACCCAACGCTTTTGAATCAAACAGTTGGTATCATGTCGCGGCTACTTATGATGGCACCAATGTTGTATTATATTGGACGTTGATGGATGCTGTAAATCAGCAGGCAAATGCAATTGCAACCAATGCGGCTTCTATTGGCACAAGTTTTGGCTCGGTGAATGCTCCACTGTGCATTGGCGGGGAAAACCGCTCTACTAACCAAGAGTATTTTCAGGGTTTGATAGACGAAGTGCGTATCAGCAGTGTCTGCCGAGGACCTTATGGGATGCTCTTTCATCAGCCTAAGCCAGCGGTGATTGCCGGAAATCTGAACGCGTCTGTAGGCACGCTCTGCTTAAACTATGTTGCCAATGAGCCAGCACTAACGGTGAGCAATGGCACATTGACTATGGCATCCACTACTACGTTGATCATAAGCAACAACGGACCTATCCTGTCAGCAGGTAATTACAAAATCATTAAATCGTCTGGCGGATCAGTTAGTGGGCTGATGCCTGTCCTTACGGTCATTCCTGGGCCGGGGCTAATGATTGCCGGTAATGGTGTGGCCGGACTGCCGTCTCTGGGGATTATCAATGGGGAACTCTATCTGAACGTGGCAACAAACTGGAACACTCCAAAAGTGACTTTGGTTTTAGATTCCCATGTCACCACGAATGCACTGGTTTTCCCAAATCAGAATGCTGGTTTCGGACAATATATAAACGGTGGGCTTCCCGAAGGAATAAACCTCGTTACTTTCAGCAATTACCAATACACCACTTGGTATGATACCAACACCATTGGTGGAACTACAAATCCGACCGTCTGGCTAGCTCGACGAACAATCAACGGGACTAATGTTGGCGCATGGAATTCTGTCAATACCGGATCTCAAATGAGTAATAGCATTGCTCTGGGTTGGGATGCCCACAATGTTATCTCGTTAGGTATTTGTCCGCTTAATGGCACTTTGCATATGTCTTGGGATCAGCATGCGCAGACGTTACGATATCGTCAATCCGTGCCAGGATTATGTTCAACAAACCAAGCCGCATGGGGGACGACCAATATGTTGTTTCCAGAACAGAATTGGTTAGTCGCCTCCAATCAGCCCGTGAGTTCATTTACTTATCCATGTTTTATAACCACGCCGACAGGTGGTTTGATATTTGAATATCGCCTAGGAATTAGTGGCAATGGGGATACTTGGATGCAGTATTACAATCCAAGCACCTTTTCATGGAATATGCCTTGGAAGGTTGTCTTCGGCGAATCTGGTTCGGGATCATACACTGGTTTGTGCTATCAGGGTAATGTTATTACAACCAGCAACCGAAACGCTTACGATAACGGATTAGACTTTGCCCCAGATGGCACATTGCATTACAGCTGGTGTTTCCGCGAGTATAAAACCCATTATACAAATTATAATCATGATATTAATTACGCATATAGCACTAATGGTGGTTTGACCTGGTTAAACGGCTCCGGAACTGTATTGGCCAATTCATCTAATCAGGTAATTACAGTCAATTCTCCTGGGATTACTGTCAAAGCGTTGGACGGTGAGCAACAATTAATTAATCAGCAGGCACAGTGCGTGGATACGGCCGGGTGGGTGCATCTAGTTATGTATCACCGCCGGAATGAGCCCGGTTTTGAATGGCTGCCCACGGACAGTGAATTCTCGGGAACGGGCACGGCTTACTATCATTACTTCCGTAATCCAGCTACGGGTGTCTGGTCAGAACGCCGCTTTCCAACAGATAACGCGGTCGGTCAGGTTTCGTCAATTGCTGCTGATTCAGCCGGCAATCTTTTTGCGGCATTTACCAGTGGCAATCATTTAATGGTGGCAACAACATCAGCCGCTGTCGGATACTATTGGCAAATCGTTATAACTAACAACTACGCCTGGGGTTCAGGGGTTAAGATTGACAAGGCGCGGCTTCTCCGTGACGGCGTATTATCGGTCTATGGTCAACAACAAGGTCCAAGTCAACCCTATGTGACGGGAACAACTCTGCATGTGGTCGACTATGTCGCTCAAGCAGCGCCAGCAAGACTTCTTGCGAATGCTTTGTTTTCTCATGCAAATAATTTTAGTATCGCACTAAAGCTAGCCACCGTCGAGGGATCTGGCGTATCCAGCAGCAATCTCATGGTTCTGGTGCAGAGTGAAATAAATCACAACTACCAATTGCAATGCCGAACCAACCTGAATGCGGGCGAGTGGATCAACGTTGGTTCACCTAGGCCCGGCACGGGCGGCTTGCTTGGCTTGCCTCAGCCTGATGGAACATGGCCTGATCAGCAATTTTACCGAGTGCTGAAAGCACCCTGACTGTTCGTAGTTTTGCCTGCTCTGGCCAGAATTGGCCATATTATTTAGGGTTTATTTGTAATAATATTCCAAAAATCCTTTTAAAATGAACAAATCAATTCAATCCCGTCGTGCTTTTACGTTGATCGAACTGCTGGTGGTTATTGCCATCATCGCCATTCTCGCCGCGATGCTGCTGCCCGCGTTGGCCAGTGCCAAAGAGCGGGCGAAGCGAATATCCTGCCTGAACAATTTGAAGCAGCTTGGTTTAGGTGCTCAGATGTATGCCGGCGACAATCAAGACAAAGTGGTTCCTGCCGGGACCGGCGGAACTGATGAAACCGTTTTTGATGTGAACGAACTGGCCACTCTTGACGCTTGGAAAACTTTGAACCTGGACATGTCAAACACCAATTCCAAGGGAAGTCAAAGCTGTTGGACCTGTCCGAACCGTCCTACCTATCCGATTTTAATCACTAGCGGCACTCAAATTGAAGTAGGGTATCAATACTATGGGGGCATCACCAAATGGGTAAATAATTTCGGCACATTCACCGCCGCCAGCCCGGTCAAAACCACCCAGTCCAAACCAAGTTGGGTCCTCGCGGCGGATGTGGTCGCGCAACTCGCTGGCACCACCAGCGGCAACTGGGCTCCGTGGTCTGATATGCCTGCCCATAAAAAGTCCGGAGGAATTCCGGCGGGCGCCAATGAAGTGTTTATTGACGGTTCAGCCACTTGGATAAAAGGCTCCGGAAAATTGATGTATCTTACCAAACGGGGATTGGAGCCACTTTACATTTATCAGGATGATATAGGTGATAAACTTCAACAGTTCAGATCTCAACTCGCAACTGTTCCGTAAAAACATATCGTGTGTAGGTAGTGAAAGACTGGATCTTATCCGCAATCTTGCTCGCGCTTAACATATTAATCCCACTCACTTGCAGAAAGTCATGTCAATTAATCTTATTAAAGTAAAATGGTGCGCACTGATGATACTAGCTGCAATGGTTTCTCCCTCCTGTTTTGCAGGTGAAACCTCGCAGGCGGTAAAAATTCGTGTTGCCGATAATCCGGGTGAAAAGGAGTTGGAACCTCTTTTTGTGGGATTAAGTTACGAATCATCCACGCTGCTTCCGAGGAGTGGGCGTTATTATTTTGATGCTGATGACGCTGCTTTGGTGCAGACGTTCAGGACTCTGGGAGTCAAAAGCCTTCGGCTCGGTGGGAATTCGGTTGACGATAATAGAGTTGGTGTTCCGCAAGAAAATGACATTGATTCTTTGTTCCGTTTCGCCCGGGCTGCCGGAGTAAAAGTGATCTACTCTTTTCGGCTACAGGACGGAAACCCCGCCGAATCCGCGCGTCTGGCCGGCTATATCGCCTCCCACTATGCGGATGCGCTAGATTGCTTTTCCATCGGCAATGAGCCGGATTTATACAAACCAAAAATAAGCTATGAGCAGTATCTGGCAATGTGGAAGCCCCATTATGAGGCTATTCTCAAAGTCGTTCCTAACGCACAATTCGATGGGCCTTGCACCGACGGCAATATCCGGGGCGACTTTCCGCTTTATTTGGCTAGGGACATTGCTCCGGGTGGTCACTTGGCAATGGTTAGTGATCATCGCTATTTTTTTGGGATCGGAAGATCTGCAGAGACAAATGTTCCACTGACCCAAGCACGTTTTCTCGCCGTAACGAACCACAATATTTACGCATCCCATTATGCGCGATTTCCGGAAAAACTGGCTGCGGCAGGCGTGCCCTATCGCATGGATGAAATGAACAATTGCGGCCATGGTGGTGCCAAGGATGTCAGTGATAGTTACGCTGCCACCCTGTGGGAATTGGACTGCACACATTGGTGGGCGAACCATCATATTTTGGGCATGAATTATCATACGGGTGAGAGTGTGTTTCGTGACACCGGATATGGGCCGGTGAATTATAGCACGTTCGTCCATACCGAGGATGGTTCCGGATTTACCATGCGCCCGCCAGCCTATGCGCTTCTCGCTTTTAGCCAGGGGGCGCATGGTCGTCCGTTGCAAGTGGCTGTGGAATCAGCTCCAGAAATTGGCCTTAGCGCTTATGCTTATAAGGACGACGATGGATCTGTTTACCTGACATTGATTAACCTGACCTATGGAGATCATGCACATGCGGCTGACGTGAATATTCATCTACCGCACGACAGCGCGACGGGCGTATGGCAAAGAATAAATCTTCAGCAGGAGAACGGGAATATTGGGGCCAAAAGCGGTATCACGCTGGGTGAAGGAAATATAAATCATCAAGGAAAATGGAGTGGCAAATGGATCACATTTGCTAGTGGCAATGCGACCAATGTGGTCGCTGTGGTCGCCCCAAGTTCGGCGGCGATTTTACGTTTCACTCCAGAGTCAAAGGTTGCCCAAAATGCTTTTCAAAAGTCGAATTAGCTCGTTTCTTGATTTTAGGATTCACGTAGTCATGAATTTTAAATAAAGCTTTATGAAGCCTGCCACTTGAAAATGCCACTGGCCTTATCTGGCATCCTCGCCATTTTTTCTTTCTGGACAAACGTGGCTTTTGCCTCCCCTCTTGTTGACGGCTGGCAAGACTCGGTTGGTCGCCGCGCGAATCGAGGCCGTGCTGAAATAGTCGAAATTCGTCAAATGTGCCAAAAATTCCCAAACTTCCCTATCACATCGTGAAACTTACATTCCTTGCGATTCTAATCACGGCACTGTTTATCCCTGCACACGCCACCACCAATACTAATTCGCCCCCCGCCGAAGGCGTGACCGTGGAGACTGGTGGTGAAATTTCAGACGCGGTAAAGGAAACGCCCGCCCAACGCGACGCGCGCATGGCGTGGTGGCGCGAGGCCAAGTTCGGGATGTTCATTCACTGGGGCGTTTATTCAGCGGCAGGTGGCGAATGGAAAGGCGCGACTAACTACGCCGAATGGTTGCAGTTCGAGGCAAAAATCCCCATTGCCGAATACACGGAGCTGGCTCGGAAATTCGATCCGCAAAAATTTGACGCCGACGCTTGGGCCAAGGTGGCCAAAGATGCCGGCATGAAATATCTGGTCATTACAGCCAAGCATCACGACGGATTTGCGATGTATGATTCGCCCCGTGATCCCTACAACATCATCAAAGTGACGCCCTTCAAGCGCGATCCGCTCAAGGAACTGGCTGCGGCGTGTCGCCAGCAGGGAATCCGCTTCTGTGTGTATTATTCACTCGGGCGCGACTGGCATGATCCCGATGTCCCCACTGGCACGCCGGGTTCCAAGAGTCGTCCGCCGGGTAGCCGCAGCAACCTGATTGATTTTCCCGACGAGAGCAAAAAGGACTTCGCAAAATATTTTGAGCGCAAGGTCAAGCCGCAGGTGCGAGAACTACTGACGCAATACGGGTCGATCGGCATTATGTGGTTCGATACCCCGGAAAAGATCAGCAGGGCGCAGAGCGAGGAATTGCTGGCTATGATCCGCGAGTTGCAGCCTGACTGCATCGTCAACGTGCGCATCGGCAACGGTCTCGGTGATTACGGCACGCCCGAACAGGAAATACCTTCCGGCAAGTCAGTCAAACCGTGGGAAACCTGCATGACCGTGAACCGTCACTGGGGCTATAACAAGGCCGACCTGAACTGGAAGAGTCCGGACGAATTGCTGCACAACCTGATTGACATCGTGAGCAAGGGTGGGAACTACCTGCTCAATGTCGGCCCGACCGGCGAAGGCGTAATTCCCCAGCCGGAAGTGGATCGGTTGGAAACCATTGGCCAGTGGTTGAAGGCCAATGGCGAGGCGATTTACGGTGCCGGCCCGACGCCGTTTGGGGCAGAGGTTGGCCATTACAGCGACACAGACAAGGACAAGAACGGGAAAGCTAAATTCATCACCACTTGGGACTGGCGCGCAACGACCAAGCCCGGGAAAATTTATCTGATGATTTTTAAGTGGCCGAAGGACGGACAATTTGAATTGCCCAAAATTCAAGGCAAAGTCATCAGGGCTTACCTGCTTGCCGACCGCAAAGATTTGGCGGTAAACCAGAGCGGCAATGGCGTGAATATTTCGCTGCCAACCGAAGCGCCGGACAAGATTGCTTCCGTTGTCTGTCTTGAAATCGCCGATGCAATTCCGAGGGTGGAGCAAAAAACGCCCCAACTTGAAAACCAAAAGAACCCTTGAAGACTTCTGATAAAATAATAATCGCGACGGCTTTCGCTACCGCGGTTACTTTGCGCGGATTTGCTGCTAGCGGCCCGTTGCCGCCGTCGCATTTGACCTGCGAATTGCTGGAGCGCACCGATCTGGTTTTTTCCAACTGCTATCCGAGCTCGTTTTCCTTATCCGATTATCTGCGCGACCCCGTTCATTTGCAGGCGCCAGTGGTCCAATCGTCGGAACCGATGTTGGGCTGGGTGGTGAACGACTCCCGGAACAACGTGCTGCAAACTGGGTATCAAATCCAAGTGGCGACCAGTGCGCAAAAACTTGCCGCGGGAACGCCGAATGTTTGGGATTCCGGAAAGGTCGTCAGCGATGAATCGGTGGCGGTCAAATTCGGCGGCGCACCGTTGAAGGCAAGTTCGGTTTATTATTGGCGGGCGCGCACTTGGAACAATGGCGAGGCCAGTTTTTTCTCCATTCCGAAAGCGTTTGTGACCGGGACGAATTTGGTGGCGCATGGCACGTCGCGCTATCCGCTACAGAAGACGGACGAAAAGCCCACGGCCATCGTCGAGGTCTCAAATCAGGTTTCCTTTGTGGATTATGGCCGTGCGGCGTTCGGGCGCTTGCGACTCACCATCGAGAGCCCTTCCGATACTTCGTTGACCATCCGCCTCGGCGAAGTCGCGGTCGGAAAGCGCGTGAACCAAAATCCCGGCGGCAGTCGGAGGTTCAAAGAACTGGTGCTGCCGGTCGAAAAAGGATTGAAGACTTACGTCGTCGCCATTCCACCGGACAAGCGCAACACAGAGAAATCCGCCATCAGGATCCCGGCCTACGCCGGCGAGGTAATGCCTTTCCGTTATTGTGAGATCATTCAGAGTGACGAACCGGTTGTGATCAAGAAGATCACGCGCGAGTCGCTACATTATCCTTTCGATGACGCTGCCGCAGCCTTTCATAGTTCCGACCAAACCTTGGACGACATCTGGGAGCTGTGCAAATACTCCATCAAGGCCACCAGCTTCGCGGGGGTTTATGTGGACGGCGACCGCGAGCGGATTCCTTACGAGGCCGATGCCTTGATCAATCAGAAATGTCATTACGCCGTTGACCGTGAATACAGCATGGCGCGGACTAGCAGCGAATATCTGATCCACCATCCTACCTGGCCGACCGAGTGGCCGATGCAATCCGTGATGCTCGCTTGGAATGATTATTTGTTCACCGGCAATCTTGAATCGGCGAGAAATCATTACGCTGACTTGAAAGCCAAGACATTGATTCAACTCGCAGAGCCAACCGGCTTCATCAGCACGCGCACCGGAAAGCAATCACGTGAATTTCTCTCCAGCATCCACCTTGAAAAGGGAACGCTGCGCGACATCGTGGACTGGCCGCAGTCCGGTGCGGCAGGCGTGGGCAAAGCCGAAGCGGGCGAGACGGATGGATTTGTTTTCACGAACGTTAACACGGTGGTCAATGCCTACCATTTTCACGCACTGGAATTGATGGCGCAAATCGCGGCGGCGTTGGGTGAAAGCCCTGACGCCAAATTTTTCGCCGACCGCGCGGCCAAGGTCAAAGTGGCCTTCAACGAAAAATTATTCGACGCCAAGCGCGGCGTGTATGTGGACGGCCTCGGCACCGACCACGCTTCGCTCCACGCAAATTTGTTTCCCCTCGCATTTGGTCTCGTGCCGTCCAAGCGCCGGAACTCCGTTCTGAAATTCATCGAATCGCGCGACATGGCTTGCAGCGTCTATGGCGCACAACATCTGCTGGACGGCTTATATGAAGCCGGGGCGGCGGACTACGCGCTGCATTTACTGACGACCAACGGCATTCGCGGTTGGGCGCACATGATTCGCGAGGTTGGCACAACCATCACCCTCGAAGCCTGGGACGATCAGTTCAAGCCTAACCAAGACTGGAATCACGCTTGGGGCGCAGCTCCTGCCAACATCATCCCGTTTCAACTCATGGGCGTGCAGCCGACCAGTCCCGGCTGGAAAACGTTTCAAATCAAGCCGCAGCCGTCAGGGTTGAAATACGTTTCGCTGACCGTGCCGACGATTCGCGGGACGATTGAAATTTCAATGACCAATCAGCCCGGCAAAAAATTCGATCTGAAGATATTCTCACCTGCCAACACCGTGGCCAATGTCTATCTGCCCGTGTCCGGAAATGAACCGAAGGTGATGCTTGATGGCAATCGGCAGACAGTTGTTTCAGATGGCTCCTTTGTTCGCTTCACGGCGGTGGGTTCCGGAACTCATGTCCTGTCTGTGACGTTTGATCATTCGCTGGTCGATAAACCCAAATCGTCCGTTTTAGGCGCATCGGCGTTAAAATGAAACCAATGCTTTAAAAAGAGCTTTGCTCGCAGCTTGTGGATTATGACGTTCTCTCGTGCGGGAGATGGCGCAATTCATGAGTCTGCGAGCTTTTGTTTTTGTAATGTAAAGGAAATCGGTCGGTGCTGGTAGAACATTTGAAAGCAGCGGTAGACTCGCACCATGAGTGACAATGATTTGCACGCTAGTAATTAGCTCAAGGGCCGGCGACTGTTTTGCCACCCCTTGTCGTAAAAGCCTGAACCTTCTTCCGGCAAACAATCCTCGGCGCGCAATCCTTAAAAAGCCAAGTCCCTGGCTGGCTGGTGCTGGTCAACGGTGGAGCCGCCAACAGACCACCGGCGCGCAGCGCCATAGTCGGTTCCGGACGACCTTGACGAGCACAAGCCAGCCATATAATCGGACGCAGGCGAGCGCGCCGGAATCTCTCTGCTGCGGATGCACTTTGAAGGCCAGAGCACATTAAAAATGTTTTCCGCCGTGTCACGAAACACTCACATTGTTTTCTAGTGCTGTGCAGCCGACTGGACAATAGACATTCGGAGCAGCGGATGCGCATCATTCCAATCAGCACGTTGCGCAGCGCCCAACGCAGCGCCGGTGCAATCTCCGCGCACCATTACGGCAACGTTTGAATAACGCCACTGTTGGCAGTGATGTTCGCAACTGCGAGCATCACTCGACGCAGCGCCAAAGGTAGCGCTGCCGTAGCGTCTAGCGAAGCCATCGCGCAACTGTGCGCACCGAGGTGCGCAGCACGGAAACCTTACGGATGTAAGGGGTAGGGCTTGCCCTATGTGACAGATACTCCGCAAGACATATTGCACACGCTATGGCTACTGGCCAGTATGTAGCCTAGAAGCAGGAATGGATCGCTTTCTTTGCAGCCAAACGAACACAATGAGTTTCCGAAAACTTTGCGTAAAAAGTTCGCCGTCAGAACAGGCTGCATCTTCATACATGCGAGTCGAGCATTTCAGCCGGAGTGACAAACTGGGACGAAAGGTTCAGAACCAACTCGGCTCGTTGCATAATTTAAGCTGCGATGTGATGCGTCCATACGGCACATTCGGCTGCGCGATATGCGACGCGACTGCTACACGGCCATTGCCAGTGGTGCTGCGGTTGATTCCTGTCTGCTGCCTTGGCGATGCGTTGGCTGGTTCACTCGTGTTGCGCGTGATGCGATTTTTGTCGCTACAACCAAACTGCGCCAGTGCTTCCAAGATGTTGCATGAATTGCTGCTTGGGCTGCTGCGTTAAGTGTTTCCATCTTGCTGCGCGCTGAATGGCCGGTTGGCTGAAACAAGCGCGGAACGAACGGATGGTGCAGTGGAGCGCGGTTTCAACAAACGGCCATTGAGGGCAGGCCGTCTGGCTGGTGTTCACGGTGGTTTAGTCTGCGCGGTTTTCGAGTGCCCACAGAAAAGCCGCGCAGTCTAAACACCGTGCAAAACTTGCTTCATCAATCAAATTGAGGTATTGGTTACACCAGTGAAAACGGTGTCGTTCAATGCAGTGAAAAAGCGGGAAGCCGAGAGCCGAATGGCTGCGATGCGTCGGGCGCGCCGCAGTCCGGCGGCGGCGGCGGCACAGCAGCGGCGGGCTTCGCTGGTGGGTGACGGCGCGAAATGGCGCATCACCAATTTCAAACAGGTCGCGCGGGCCATGTCCCGGCAATGGGCGTAACCGTGGGTTTTTCCCTCCAGCAATTTTCGGAAGTTCTCAAGATTCGTGACGCGGCCGGTCAGCCTTACCTGCTCATTGGCGGTCAGGCGGTCAATTATTGGGCCGAACGCTATCTGGCCGTTGAACCGCAGCTTGAGCCATTAAAACCATTCACCAGCGAGGACATTGATTTCAAAGGCGGTCAGGCGGATGTCCAACGGATTGCCCGGCAGTTGGCACTTCCCTCCGGTTTTCCGCCCAAAGTGCAAATGACCGCGCTGGCGGGAACCATTCCTTTCCAGATTGGCGGGCTGAAGGCCAACATTGAAATTGTCCGGCGGATTCCTGGGGTCAAAGGTTCGGTGGACACACTGGCCTTTGAATCGGAATGGGACGGAAATATCATCCGGGTGCTTGATCCCATTTCGCTGCTCGCCAGCAAACTGGAATTGGCTGCCAGTGTTTCCCAGGAAAAACGTCATGACGTGGAGCACCTGAAAATTCTACTGCCGTGCGTCCGGGCATTTCTCGGCGAGTTTTTGCAGCGAGTCGAACGTGGTGAGATTCCGGCCAAGCACTGGCTGGATGCGGCCAACCGGGTGTTAAAATTAACGACGGATCACCGCGCCCGAAAAATTGCCGGCAAGCATCAGATTCAGTGGTCTGAAATACTGCCGATGACGGCTATCAACCAAAGCCGTAACGAGAAGATCAAAAGATTCCGGGAGCAGCAACTGGAACACGGCTATCGAAAGGTAAAAGGCATTTCCATTTGAGGAGAGCTTGCGGATTGTGCCCGCTCGGCACATCGCGTGGCGTGGTTGTTGATACGGTGTGTGGCATGGCATCAAATGCCCGTGGACAGAACACTACCATGACGCACGACAAACAACTTCGCGGAATAAAAATTGAGGAGGTTCGTCGTAAACGCGACGCAGATCAGGCGATGAACATCAAGGAGTTCGCCGTGTTGGCTGGCATTTCATATTCCGTCGCCCGCGAATGGTTTCAGTCTGGCGGATTTCCGGCACTGCACGGCAAGGTTTTCTGGCAGGACTTTGTGTTGTGGCGGCGGACGCGAAACCTCAAACGAAATTTGCCCGCACCGTCACCCGCTGAAAATGGTGTGGGGATTGGCTTGAGCGTTGCCAAACCCCACACCCAGTGGCCTCATCGTGCCGCCAAAATCCTCGCCGAAGCGGATGCTTCGGGCATGGGCGGCACATAATTCTGCTTTGTCGGGAACCGCACGACATCCCGCCATTGCATTACGTCCTCCACTTTTTCCCGCTGATAGATTTCATGCACCAAGGCCGACGCGTGGTTGACCAGTCGCATGGCGACTTCGCGCGGCACACCCGCGCGCCGCAGCCGGTTGATGTAGGTGACACGCAGACAGTGAAAGCACAAGTGGGTCAGCTTGTGCTTGATGAAAAACTGCTGCCATCGGCGTGATGGCTGGAACGGAAAATCCAAAGTGAATGACCTCCGTTCAGTTTTTAACTTTTCCAGCAACGGCATCAGAACCGTTGGCATCGGGATTGAAAAGGCTTTTTCCTCCCCGCCTTTCGGACTGGGAAACGTGATTTTCGTTTCTTGAAAATCCACGCAGGAAAGTGGAATCCGCGTTTCGCGCAGCCGGCAACCCGTGTGCAGGCTGATTTCAAATGAAATCTGCATCCACTCTGGCTCAACCTTCAAACCCTCTTGGATGGCAATGATTTCGTTGTCGGTCAGTTCCGGTTTTTTCTTCGCCCGATCACGCCTCAGTTTCAAGCTCACGAGCGGATTTGCGTCCGCATAACCGAGCCGCACGGCTTCGCCCATGACCATGGCCAACAGTTTCATCTCCATGATGGCCGTGTTACGGCCAACCGTCTTGCCGGTGCGCTTTTTGAAGGTTGTGCGCCAGTCCAGATAATCCAACGCGATCCGGTAGGTCATGACTCGCGGCGAATGCAGCCGGTTTCGGTGCAACCAAAGCGAGAGCCATTTCCAATTGCCGAGATAACGGCGCAACGTGCCCGGATTTTGACAATGACGTTCAAAATATTTTTGGACCCAGTTGTCCCAGGCCGCGCTGTTGTTCTGCGGGACGTTTTGGTATTCCTTGGATTCCATTTCCGCCCGCAGTGATTTGGCCTTGGCGGTTTCGTTGGGATCGTCGGTCCGCAGACCGGTGGATTTGTCGTGTTTGACCTTGTCAGCGTCAATGTATTGGATATACCAAAACGGTGAACGCTGTTTGCGATATAAGTATGCCATATTTCATTCAATTGTTTGTTAGTGCCAGTAGTGCAGGAAACCCCGCACGCAACAATTGAAAACCCCAATGAAAACGGCCTTTTGGAACCACATTAAACCATCATTGTGAAGACGAGGGTTCGATTCCCTTCGCCCGCTCCAATGTTTGCAAGGGTTTCGTAAGGTTAGCCGGTTTTTGCATCAGTTTTGCATCAGCGCGGAGCTTTCCGCCGCCTGACAGCCTTTCGCGCTTTCGACCTTTCCCCGCCGTTCCTTTTCTTTCCCGTCAGCGCGGACTTGGAAAATATTTCCAAGACAAAATCGCAACTTCTCGTTGCGGAAACACCAACGCCCCATAAAACTAGATATGGACATTGGTGTTTCTTCCAAGGAGAGAAAACCGGTTGCGACCGTGACGGTCGGATCGGTTGCCATTTCCATTTACGCCGCGCCGGTCACGGTCAAGGCGGCGGCCAACGGTGACGCGGCCAGCGCCACGGTCAAGACTTACGAATCATTTCAGGTTGCGCACTATGAAGGCGCACGCCGGATTTTGCAGCGGCGCAACACGCTGGACAAGGCGAAGGCGCTCGCCAAGGAAATCGCCCACCGCTTGAGCCGCGACGGTGCCCGCGCCCAATACCTCACAGAAAAAGACCGGCGCGTGCTGATACTGGCGCAGACCACCGCCGCGCCGCTTGGCTTGGAGGTGGACGAGGTTTGCCGCCGATATGCCGAGTTTCAGGCGCGGCTCACGACCGGCACGCTGGACGAGGCCGTCAGCTTCTACCTCGCCCACGGCCAGCGCGTCCGCCACGGCGCGACCATCGAAAGCGTTTACGCCGAATACTTGGAACACCTCGTCAAGCGCGGCGTCGGCCACTACCACCTGCGCGACGTGAAACGCTACGTTGGCAATTTTGTCGCCGCCTTCCCCGGCTTGATCAGCGCCATCCAGACGACCGCGCTTGACGCTTACCTGTCGCGGCTTGGCGGCAATGCCCGCAACAAGAACAACCACCGGCACACCGTTGTTTCCCCACTGTCGGCAAATGGAACGGTCATTTGGTAAAATGCGCTTTCGCCCGTCTCCGCGACATAGGCTGGAATCGCGTTAAAAAACCAGAGGCAATCATCGGAGCGATAATGCGAAGCAGGCGTCGGCGGCATCTTGCCGGGTTGGTGCGACCACGGGCGAACTTCCGGTTGCGCCCCGCCGGTGGAATCCTGCGCCGAGAGCATGAGC
>TBL_comb47_HYPODRAFT_10004316_pt1 | contig 16399 bp, 10 predicted proteins | sample TroBogypolimnion_40_FD_10682 | JGI IMG/M metagenome (IMG submission 10682)
AGTAGCGGCGACAGTCGGACGGGGCGTGGAAGCCGCTGGCGCGGGCGTGGTTGGTTTATAGGGATTCGTGGGACGAGGGGCGCTGATAACCGTCGGGATTGGCGTGGACGCGCCATCTTCATCGCCGCCATCATGCCAGCGCATAATCTTTTCTTCCACCGAAGCGCGATCCGAGGCGTATTTTTCCCGGGAATAATTAATGACTTTCTCCGCGTTGCCGGTTTTTTCCGCTTCAGTGAGTGGCGGCAAACCTTTGGCCGAGAAAGGCGAGGAGGCAATGCCGTCAATCATCAGTTTCAGATACATTTCATATTTCGGCAAATTAACAATGTCTTCTTCAGTAAAAGTCGGGGTAAATTCTTTAACTAATTCCTCAGCATCGGCCGCGCCCACGCGGAAAACGACCATGGTGCCGACGTTGCCGAAAACGGCCGGCTTCACTTTTTCGCTCAACTGTTCAATATATTGATGAGCTAAAATCAAATTTAAGCGGTATTTTCGGGCTTCGGATAAAATATTGGCAAAACTGTCCGTGGAAAAATTTTGAAATTCATCAATGTATAAATAAAAATCACGGCGCTCTTTTTCCGGCACGTCCACGCGGCTCATGGCCGCTAATTGAATTTTCGTAATCATCATGGCGCCCAGAAGCGCGGAATTATCTTCGCCGATGCGGCCCTTGGACAAATTCATGATCAAGATTTTGCCTTCATCCATTATTTCGCGGATATTGATGGATGACTTCACTTGGCCGATGACATTACGCATCAAAGAGCTGGACAAAAACTGCCCGACTTTATTTTGAATCGGGGACACGGCTTCGGCCGCGAACTTATCGGCATAGCCCGTGAATTCTTTTTCCCAAAACGCCTTGACCACCGGATCTTTGATATTGGCCACGACGCGCTTGCGGTAATTTTTATCAGATAACATGCGCACCACGCCCAAGAGCGTGGAACCAGGAAAGTCCAAAATCGCTAAGACCGCATTACGCAAAATATATTCCAAACGCGGTCCCCAGGAATCAGCCCATAATTTTTGGAAGACACCGATGAGCCCCGAGGCGACGAGATGCCGCAAATGTGGCTCCACTTGTTCCACGACGTTAAAAGCAATCGGGAAATTAATATCCGAGGGATTGAAATAAACGACATCGTTAATACGGTTAGCCGGAATGTAGTCAATAATCTTTTCAGCCAAATCGCCATGCGGATCAACCACGGCCACGCCGTAGCCGGCCCGGATATCATCCACAATCATATTTTCCAAAACCGTTGACTTGCCCATGCCGGTTTTCCCAACCAAATACATATGGCGGCGGCGGTCGTCAGTTTTGATGCCGAATTTTTTAAATTCGTTGCGATAAGTTGTTTGCGCGAACACGGCGATATCTTGCGCCATAATTTTTTAGCGGCCCAAAAGGGATTTATATAGGCCTAAGAATTGGCGGAGAAAGGGCGGCAAATAAATAAAGCCCAGCACAATGGGCACGACAATCAGCAAGACGGTAAGAAAACTATAGATTTTCTGCCAGCGGATATATTTTTTGATTTTCTTGAGCTCAGCGGAAATCGCTTCCAGCTCCAAGGCAATTTTGTCTTCGTCCATAAAATTAACCTCTTACTTCGCAAAGTTTGACATAAGGCCGACCTAAGGCGGCTAATTCGGCCATTTCTTTATTAGTATAAGCCGCTTGCGCTTGGTAGCCCTGATCCAGAAGATCGGTATCCGACTTAAATAGCTGCAAATACCACTTATCGGCGCCTTTAATAGCCTCGCCCATAGACGCGATATCTTCCTTGATTAAAAGGCCGGGTACGACCGTGGTCCGAAACTCATAGGGCAGGCCGCTGGCCATGATAATTTTAACACTTTTTAGAAGATTTTTATAGTTCACTTTAACGCCGACCGTGGCTTCATACTTTGTCCAGGGCGCTTTAAGATCCATGGCGATGTAGTCAATGAGTTTAGCCTTAATCAGCGTTTCCAGCATTTCCGGATTAGTGCCATTAGTGTCTAATTTAATGTCATAGCCTAGGCCTCTAATTTTCTTAATAAATTCGGGCAGATCGGGGTGTATGGTCGGCTCCCCGCCGGTAATGACCACGCCATCCAGGCGCTTAGCTCTTGACTCTAAAAAAAGAAAAAGGTCTTCAGTGGAAAGTTGAGAAAAACCTTTTTCTTTTTTTATTTTTTCGTCCAGTCCCTCTTGGGGCAGGACAAGCAAGGGGTTGTAGCAAAAGTGACAGCGGAAATTGCAGCCGCCCGTAAAAACGATGGCCGCCAGATGATCGGGGTAATCTAGAAGAGTGAGTTTCTCTAAACCGCCGATAATCATAGGCTTAAAAATTACGAGCCGCGTGAAGCGGGTTTATTCGCCGTCAACTTTAAAGGTCTGGCGGTCCTGGTATTCGGCCGCTTTGCCGGGATTATAGTTTTTGACCGGAGTCAACCAGCCGACCACGCGGCTGTACACGATGCATTCTTGTCTTTGGGTTTGAATGGGGCTCATATAGTTCAAACTAATTATAAATTAAATATAAATAAATTACAAATTGGCTAATTCATTTGTCGGATTCGTTTCCACATAGCCGATTTCCTGGTCGCATTTGGGACAGAATTTATGTTCGCCTGGCAGATAGCCGTGCTTCGGGCAAATGGAGAAAGTCGGGGTGATGGTGAAATAAGGCAAACGGTAATTCTCCACGATTTTCTGGACCAATTTCTTAGCGGTCGCGCCGTCGGGCAAACGCTCGCCTAAATAGCCGTGTAAAACCGTGCCGCCGGTGTATTTAATCTGCAAATCATCCTGCAAATCCAGCGCGTCAAAGATATCGTTCGTATAGCTGACATGCAAATGAGTGGAATTGGTGTAATAAGGATCAGCGCCTTTCGTCTTCACCGCCTCAATGTTGGCACAGATAATCCCCGGGTACATTTGCTGATCTTTTTTAGCGAAACGATAGGTACAGCCTTCGCCCGGCGTGGCCTCAAGATTATAAAGGTTATTGGTCTCGTTCTGGTAATCCATTAGCTTCTCACGCATAAAGTCCAAAATCTCCAAGGCAAAAGCGTGGCCTTCCGGCGTGGCGATGTCCTTGCCCATCAAATTCAAGACAGCCTCGTTCATACCGTTAATGCCAATAGTGGAGAAATGGTTCTTCCAGTAGGTGCCAAAACGCTTATTGATATTCTCCAAATAAAACATGGAGTAGGGGTATAAGCGATCATTAGTCAATTTTTCAATTATTTTGCGCTTGATTTCTAAACTTTCCTTGGCCAGCTCCATGACATGGAAAAGTTTCTCTTTAAATTCTTCGCGGCTCTTGGACAAATAGCCGAGGCGGGCGAGATTAATGGTCACGACGCCCAAAGATCCGGTTAAGGGGTTGGCGCCAAATAAACCGCCGCCGCGTTTCCTAAGTTCGCGATTGTCCAGGCGCAGGCGACAGTTATGCGTCAAGATTCCGGTAGTACCGACGGTAAAAATCGGCTCTCCGCTCTTCACTTCAAAACAGTAAGCGGCGCTCTTGGCCAGCGATTTAATCGAGCTAATCTTCACCCAGAGTTTCTTCTCCTTCTTAAACCAAATATCACTATATTTTTCCCGATTTAACTGATAAAAAAGCACGGCGTAATTCGTTTCCTGGCCAAAGCGATTAGTCCGCTTGTCTTCATAAATACTGGTGGCCGTGCCCAAAGACGCCGCCAACATATTCAAGGTTTCCATCATTTTCACGGAAGAGGTGTAAATGCGATGGCGGTTGCCGCCGTCTGTCCGGTAATGGCCTTCCAAAACGCCCTGGCGGAATTCCTGGCTCGCGCCAAATAAGCGGGCGGTATAGTGTTTATCTCGAGCCTTGCTCTCCACGAAGTCGCGGCACAAACCGACCACGGCTTTGGAATGCACTTTAAGCGTCACTAATTTAGACTTAGCATCGGCTTTGACCACGCAGTGGGCGTTAAAATATTTTACGGCTATCTTTTCTAATTTAGTAATCAGGTCTTTCTTGAAATGGTTTTCCAAAGAGAAAACGACCGTCGTATCGCCATCAAATGAGCCATCGCCGGCGTAAGCGCCGACCAAGAAACCTAAGTCATAATTCCCGCCTTCGCCCTCGTAAGCCTTCAGTGAATAGGGCAGATACTGGCCCGGGGCTAATTCCTTACCCGATATAACCCGCGTTTGGCCGCTTTGTCCGGTCCGGATAAAGTTCAAATGCGCTTCCGACATTTTTAGCTTATGGCCGTTAACCAAGTTCACTTCAAGCATCGGCTGATTAGCGAATTTATTGAAACGGCCTTTCACGAAGCGGCCCTCGCTATAAATTTCATACTCATCCTGATGGCTACTGCCTTCATAGATATTTCTAATAGACGAAAATTCTAAATCGCGGCCGCGCGAGGAACGGATCAAAACTTTTTCATCGCCAGCTAAAGGACACATAGACCGCGCGTCATCGCGCTTCATATCGGAATTTACAAAATTGGAAAAATAAGGAATGCCATATTTAGCGGTCATTTCCCAGACCGGTTCCAAACACGGCCGGTTCCAATCAAATTCTTTATCAATACAATAAGTGGGAATCGGAAAGCCGAAGACGCGGCCTGTGGAGTCGCCGGCCAACATGACCTCGGCGAAGGCCTGATTGAACATATCCATTTCCGCCTGGAAATCTTTATATTTCTCCACTTTGACTTCACCACCAATAACCACATTTTCTTCACCAATCATGGGCGAGGGGGTGACGTCCAGGGTGATGTTGGTAAAGGGAGTATTACCGGTAATAAATATTTTTCCCTGGCGCCGCGCCACCACGGTTTCATTCTTCGTGTTTGGGCACCAAATTACGCCTTCATAATTTACTTCTTTCACTTCATTAATATAGGTATCGCGGTGGCTAATAAGACGGATGACGTATTGGGTTTTCTTGGACAAACCATGCGGCTTACGAATGCCAAGCGTCGCGCCAAAGCCGGCGTTAACCGCGATTTGCATCAGTCCGTCCTTAATAGTCTCGGACGTAGTCACAATCTTCTTTTCCTCATAACCATCACCTTTGATATAAGTTTCTAAAAATAATTTAGCCGTTTCCGCGTCCGCATTCAAAATCGCCTCTGGGATAAATTTAAGGCCTTTAGCCTTCTGGCCGCCGAAATATTGTAGAATTTTCCGCGTTCCAACCGCGTCAAAGCGCAAGACTTGGCAGTCTTGGCCCAAACCGCTCTGCGTTCTTTCCGTGTACTTTAAATTCAAACTGGCACAAATATCTTTTATTTCCTGATAATCTTTAGGGTTGGCGATTTTGGACTGGTAAAGGCTCACCCGTCCCGCGCCCCGTTCACCTTTATCTAAAGTTCCCTCGGCAATAACCCAGGCGATCAGGCGAACTTCGTCATCGCTCAAACGGCTCGCGCCTTGGATATTGCCCAAGCTGCCCACCGGAACAATAAATGGCGATTTTAATTCTCTGACTTTTTCAATGGTTTCCAAAACGTATTCCTCAGAATAGAATTTTTTGCGGACGACGCGGTGCTCAGGCGAAATCAGCTGGTCACTGATGCGGTTTTTCAAATTATACATTTTCCCCTTGTATTTCCGGGCAAAAACATGATTCACCGGCAAATACTCAATACAGCCGCGCTCCAAATTAAAAGTAGCGATGATACTGCCTTCTTTAACTTCATTATATTTCTGCCAGCCGTTCCGGCCCAGAATTTCCGTGTCCGCGGACATGCATTGGAACCCAACCCGCGTCGGCACATTAATGTTGAACATGAATTCCTGCAGACCTTGTTTCACTTCTTTATAGCTCAACTCGTCATAGCGGATGAAGGGCGCGAGATAGGTATCAAAATTAGCAAAAGCCTGAGCGCCGGCGGCTTCGCCCTGAAGAGTGTAGAAAAAATTGATAATCTGGCCGAGCGCGCTGCGGAAATGTTTAGGCGCGTTTGACTGAACTTTTTCGCTCACGCCTTTAAAGCCGCGGATAAGCAGATCTTTCAGATCCCAGCCGCAACAATAGGGCGCTAAAAGGCCGAGGTCATGGATATGCAAGTCGCCATTAACATGAGCGGCGCGAATATTTTCCGGATACATTTTATTCAGCCAATAGCGGGCGGAAATAGAAGAGGCAATGTAGTTATTCAAGCCCTGAACGGAAAAGCTCATGTTGCTATTTTCTTTCAAGCGCCAGTCCGCCCGGCCCAAATAGTCTTCCATCAGTTTTTCATCAGAGGCCGCCGAACCGATGTCGCGCATTTGGCGATGCTGGTCGCGGTATAAGATATAGGCTTTAGCCAAGCCGATGAGTTTGCTTTCAATTAAGACTTCCTCCACGATGTCCTGCAATTCTTCTACGGCCGGAATGCTGTTTTTATGGAATTTCTTATTGAGTTTCAAAACAACCTGGTCAGTCAGCTTTTTCGCCAAATGGCGGTCATCCAGGCCGACGGACATAGCCGCTTTGTGGATCGCCTTTTGAATCTTATCCTGATCAAACGCGACAATTTCGCCGGAACGCTTGATGATTTTGCTGATGGATTCTGACATACATCTTGTAGAAGGCGCTTTAATTATTTTGAGCGCATATGATTTCGTAAAGTGAAATGAGCCTTAGCTTATTTCACCACAGAAATCATCTAAGCGAAAAATAATTAAAGCAGCTTACTTTTTTTCTTTAATTAACTTATTGAGTTCTTTTTGGAATTCGTGGGCATCTTTGAAAGACTCGTAAACTGAGGCGTAGCGGATATAGGCGACTTGGTCCACTTTTTTTAAATTCTTCATCACGGTCTGCCCGATCTGGCGCGAGGTGATTTCCGTCTTTTTCAGGCGTTGGAGGTCGCGTTCAATGGAATGGATCAGCTTCTTGAAGCGATCCTCGGTAATCGCTCGCTTTTCACAGGACTTTTTTAGGCCATTGACCATCTTCTCCCGGTTATAGGTCTCGCGGCGGCCGTCTCGCTTCACAATCACCAGGTCCAAAAGCTCAATTTCCTCATAAGTGGAGAAGCGGAAGGCACATTTCAGGCACTCGCGGCGTCGCCTTATGGAAAGGCCGTCGGGCGCAACCCGGGAATCAACCACTTTTGTATCCGGGAAATAGCAGATGGGACACTTCATAGTCGTAAAATATTTGAAAATCCTATATTTTGTGGCCTTTTTTTAGAATTGACCACTAAATGTTGTATCTATATGTATTTTAGCAAAATTCGGGATAAGGGTCAATTCAGCTAAAGTTAAGAGAAATATTAATAAATTTTAAAGTTATCCACAGAAACTTTATAAATTAAAAATGGGCCCCGTTCTAAACGAGGCCCATTACTCATCTCTGGCTGAAAGTTATAGCTATTTTTTCTTCTTCTGGACTGGGTGAACCAGCTGGTTTTTGACGACCGGTTTGGCTTTCACGCGGGAAACCGCTTTTACAGCGACGCTTGCCTTTGGGACTTCAATCTTAGGCGTTACTTTCTTTTCCTGGTTCACGGCGCGCTCGCGGCGGCGATAGACCATGGCCGTTAAGAGGGCGATGATGCCGAGGAGGATCATGATGAAGAGCAAAATGGCGACAATGGAGAAAATGATGATCAAGCGATTGAAGTTATTATTCAAATTATCAAAATTGTCTTCCAAGTGTTTCATTTGAGCGGGCGTAATAATGGGCGGCGTGTTAGTGGCTAAAGTGATGACGGGCGCTTCCACGCCAGGTGGCGGATTAAGCGCGGCTGATGAGGTGGCGCTGAAACTTTCGCTAGAGGTTGCGGTGGCAGTCGCGCTGATAGCGGCGCTGGGCGTTGTGGCCGGCGTCGCCACCGCAGGCGCCAGGGCAATAATACTGATGGGCGCCTGGCCGCCGCCGCTATACTGGTTGCTATTGGCCTCATCTAAAGCCAAAGAATCGGCCGTGAACTTAATGACGCCCGTGCCGGATTTCTTGGCTGTGAAGGTGATAGTGCCTAAAGTCACGGCCTTACTAAAGCCGCCGGTATAACCCGCCGTCTTAATCAAAAGGCCCGCGGCATTGTCCAGCGAATCATAACCGGGCTCATTAAGCGGCAACCATTGGCTGGTGAAAGAAAATGATTTGACTGACACCAAATCCGGTGGGAATTGAAGGGCGGCTTTAATGGTGTAATTTTTCTGGCCGTTGGGATTGACATTAACCGCCAAACGGAAGGTCTGGCCTTCTTTGACGCTGATTTTCAGGGGATAAAAACCAAAGGTGGTCGCCGAAACGAGTGGCGCAACCAGAAAGCCGACCAAGGCCAGAACTAGACCCAGTGCGTAAATTTTTTTGTTCATAATTAAAGGCATATTATTTATTTTCTATTTTTCCCCAATTTATCATTAAATTATTAAAGTCAAAAATGTCCACGCGGCCGTCTAAGTTGGTATCGGCTCGATTACCTTTATTTTTCTTGCCCCAATTAACCATTAAGGCATTAAAATCTAGAACATCTATCTTTCCATCACGGACAATGTCGGCGCGATTCACCACATAGACATACCAATAGTCATAGCCCAGTCCGCCAACATTAGTTGGCGTAGTGGTCGCAATGCTTGGGGTACTAGTCGCGACTGGTCCTGTTGGAGGCGTGCTAGTCGGGGGATTTGTATTCACCGGCGGCGGGTTAGGAACGCCAATGCCCCCGCCTCCGGCACCCGTGGCGCCGCATAAATTTGTTTGGCAATTGCTAGAACAAGTTTTCGGACAGGCGCCGTTATTCACACCGTTATCACAAGCCTCGCCGCTCTCAATTACGCCATTTCCGCAAACAGCCGGTCGAGCGGCGCAAGGCCGCCAATCGGTTTTAACCGCGCAATGGGTGCAATTAAAATTAATCTGGCCGGCAACGTCGCTGGCCGATCCAGCCAGACCGATCAGATTGCCATTCGCGTCAATGCCCGCGCCAGCTAACGACACCCAGCCCAGATGCGATGACCAGGCATAGCCGCCAAGAGCGCCAGCGCAATTATTGGTCACACCGCCATTATCCGGCGCGAAATTCAGCCAGCCATATTGCCGGCTCCAAGCGTAACCGGACACGGCCGTGTCCGTAATATTCAAACCGACATATGACGCGCCGTTTTGCGGCGCGAAATTAAGCCAGCCCAGCTTACTGCCCCAAGCATAGGAATTATTCTGGTCAATCGTGCCATTAAATATAGAAGAGCGCGCCGCGCTAAACGGGATTAAGGCGAAAAGTAATAATAGAGCAACCAGCTTTTTGGACATAATTTATTTTTATTTGGTCGGGGTTGACGTCGTCAGACTTGTATCAAGCGTAATTGGCGCGACTTCAATAATCTTATGAAGCGAGGGGCGATACAAGATTGCAGTCTTAGATTTCAAATAAGCGATTAATTTATCACCGTTCTCGGCGCCGGCAAAGAAAGCTTGACCCTGAACTTTGTTTTTATCTAAAACCGTGGCCACCATCGGCGTCTCATTATTCGGCAAGGCCATAATTTTCGCGACTTCATCAAGCAAGGCCTGAGTTTGCGCCTGTTCCTGACTTAATTTCGGCTGAGACGAATAAGGCGCGGCGGAAAAATGACGATATAAGAGAAATATAAACAAACAAAGCGAAACAAAGGCTACACTTAAAATCAATAAATATTTTTTAAGACGTTTTTCGCGATGGGACGTAAATAAATTTAAAAACATAATTTTGGATTTTAATTAGAACTTGAGGCATCCGAGGCAGGCGCGCTTGAGTCAGGCGCAGAGATGGAGGAATCAGCGGCCGGAGCGGGGACGGCCGGCACGACAGCTGACGCATCAGTGCCGCCAGAAACGGAACTGGCGTCTGAACTGACCGGAGTTGATGTGCTACTGGATGCAGCCGCGGACGTCGTGGACGCGCTATTGTCCGCAGGAGACGTCGTGGTCGCCTGATTGTCCTGCCCTAAGTTATCTAAAGACGAGCCGCCATTTATAATAGCCGGTGTGGTGGTTGCCAATAAATCATCTTTCTTGGCAAAAGCGTGCCAGAAGAAAGCGACATCATTGGCCTGCGCTTGATGTAGTTTAATTTTAAAGCTCTGGGCCGTCACATCGCTCACCCAATACGCGCCCTGCGTGTCCGCTTCGGGCGTCGCGGTAATCATCGGCTTTTCCAGATAATCGGCGGAAAAATTAACGATCACTTCGGTCTGACCGGCGCTCACTGTCGCTTCGCCGACCGTATCCGCGTCAAAGGAAACATGGCCGCTGACTTTTAAGCCGCCGCTTAAAACCAAATTATTCAAGGCCGACAAAGATAAAGACGGACCGCCGAGCAAGGAATTAATTTCCGCCTGCTGTTCTTGGATTGACTTCACGATATAAGGAATGAAACGGGTCGTATATAAACCTTTATAACCGCCGGGCACAGTGCCGACGAGCTCCGGAATAACGGTTTCCACTTCTTGGGCAATGAAACCTTGCGAGACCTGGCCACCGTCTTTCCAGTCAAAAGTCACCGGCCGAAGTTGCATAATTTTACTTAAAGAGTTGCCAATGTCCGCCACATTGGTTTTTAAATTTATGTCCGAGGGATCGGTATTGGTCAGTCGGCCAGACGATGAATAAACCGCGCCAGTGCCGAGACCATTGAAAGTGGAGGTGCCGGTGACGCTTAAACCGCCGGCCGCGTTTAAGGTATTGCTAAAATTTCCGGTGCCGCTCACGTCCAAAGAATAATGCGGGCTGATATTATTAATGCCCACGTTGCCGCCACCGCCTAAACTTAGAATCTGACTCGCCGGCGTTGTGTTGGTTACACCATAAATAAGCGCCTGACTTTCACCATTGGCCAAATTACTCCGATCAAGATTATCAATAATTATCTTATTGGAGCCAGTTTCGTAATTTCCAGAGTAATATCCTAAAAAGATATTATAAGAGCCGGTGGTAGTAAATCCTGAATTTTCGCCAATAAACAGATTGCCGCTGCCATTGGTATAATAACCGACATTTCTACCAATCCCGATATTATAACTTCCTGAGGACATACTACTCAAGGGGCCGGTGCCGATACCCACATTATCGCCGCCAGTCGCTATCGCCCTCCCGGCCTGCCAACCAAACAGAGTGTTACCAAAGCCTGAACTCACTGCTGCGCCTGCGTTTACGCCCAAAAAAGTATTCCAAAAACCATTGGTAATTGATGTTCCGCTATTAAATCCGACAGCCGTTAAATTGGCGTCTAAAGCCATGGCTCGAGTTCCATTGATTGTTATCTGTTTTGAGGTGGTGTTGGGAATATAAGTCGCGTATTGTTGAGTGGTCAGAGAACTGTCCGCGGCCGTATCAACATAAGTGGTGGTCGCATTATCGTTAATGGTCGCCAAAAGATAATCCGAACTGGCGCCGCCGCCGGCTTTTGTCCGACCGATTTTCCGGCCGATGACACGGGGATCGGTTGAGGTGGGGATAGTGAGGGTTACGGTATTATTGCCGGCCGTCGTGGTGATTAGAGCCGAAACCGCGCCTTGCGTTTGGCCTAATGCGGTAACATAGGTTACGGAATAATAATGACCGCCGGTATCAACCGAGCCGCCAGAGCTAACGACGCCGGTCGGAACGGTCGGAATCGGAACTTCATAGATGTCATATCCGGACCAGGAACGGATCGCATCCGTCGCCGTTGACCCCTGGACCTCAAATTTATAATTCGGTGCGATGGTGCCGACGCCAACCTTGCCGCCGCCGCCCAAACTCAGAATCTGCGACGAGGGGGTGGCGCTAGAAACGCCATAAATCAGAGCGTTGTTTTCGCTATTCGCCTGATTGCTTCTATCTAAGGAGTCAATGATTAAAGTGTTGGCATTTGTTTCATATTTTCCGGCATAATTGCCGAGAAAAATGCCATAATTTGTCCCAGTGATGCCATAACCGGCATTAGTGCCTATTGCCGTATTGTAATTTCCCGTGGTCAAACTTCCTAGACTATTCCAGCCCCCCGCGAAATTTCTTTGACCGCCAGTCAACTTGGTTAGAGAATTATAGCCAATTCCTGTATTTTGAGAACCAGTATTAAGTGAACCGCCCGCCGACTCTCCCACCATAGTATTGGAGGTTCCTGTTAAATTATCATAACCCCCAGCAAGTTCTCCTATTAACACATTTCCTGAAGTAATGCCTAAATATCTACCCGCCAACATTCCGACAGTAGTGTTGCTTGGTTGTAAATTAAGAGCTTTATAAGTTCCAGCGACTCCAGCATATAAACCTGTGACTGTGATGAAATTATTGGTAGTGTTTGGAGAGCCATAAAATATAGACGCTCCAAGACTTGCGTCTGTCTTATCGTCTGTATAAGACGTAGTAGTATTGTCAGCGATTGTGGTTAGAAGTTTAGCATTATACCAAGCATCGCCCACTGTCGTTCGGTATATCTTCCTGCCTGTGACTCGGGCATCATTTGAAACAGGAACAGTAATCAATACCTTTCTATCACCCGAATCCGTTGTTATTGAAGCGGTGGTTTGACTATATTCGGTTTGTCCTAAAGCGGTGGTGTAAATAACTTCATAATAATAAGTGCCTATTCCAAGATTTGAGCCACCAGAAACTAGAGCCAGGGTTGGAGCGGGCGGAGGAGGCACTTGATAGAAGTCTAAGGCGATGTTGGTGCGGATTCCGTCTGTGGTAGAAGTTCCCATGACATCAAGTTTATAGGTTGGAGAGGAGTTGCCGATGCCGACCTTCCCCGAAGGGTCTATCCTCATTGCTTCGGCATTTTTCGTATAAAAAGCTAAGGCAGAATTTACACCTGAATTAATATTTCCCCAATTAACGACCGCATTACTGGAAGAAAAGACACCGCTACCTCCATTGTCAAATATGCCACCCCCCAGGGAAGTTATCGCTGAACTACTTCTTATTTCTCCAATAACATCAAGAGCTTTTCCCGGATTCGTCGTGCCAATTCCGACGTTGCCGGAAGAATCAAGAGTCATTCTAGGATTATTCATTGTTCCTATTCCTGTGCTATTTGTATAAAATGTCATAGGATAAGCACCTACCGTTTCAAAAGTTAGACTTCTACTATTTGCAGCTGAAAATAACATGCTTGCCGTTCCAGTAAACCATTGTCCTGTTATATTGTTTGAATTATCAAGAAATTTTAATATTGTATCATTTGAAGTTCCATCTATAGCAAAATGAGTTCTCGAGCTCCCGTTATTACTATTCCAAAATGTTGAAGTATACCCTGTATTAGCAACTCCAACAGAAGTGTTCCCTCTAATATCTAATGCTGTTAAAGGATTCGTCGTGCCGATGCCCACGTTGCCAAACAAAGCAGTTGTAGTTGTATAACTATTTCCTATTACAGTTGTATTTGACCCCAAGCCGAGCGCATTGTTTCCTATTACTATTGCATTAGTCTCTGTGTCAGAATATCCATGAGCGTTAAAACCTAAATATATACTATTTGTCGGAGAAGTAAGATGAGTTGAACCATCGTTTAGAAAATCACCTGCATTAGCACCAATCATTATATTGTTAGAAGTAAGTAAAAATCTTGCGGCCTGAGGACCCATTACAGTATTATAATTACCTGATACATTGGCATTACCTGCAAGGTCTCCAACTAATGTATTGTTTCCACCTGTGGTTAGAGAACCACCAGCAACTCCCACGATAACATTTGCGGAGCCTGTTGTTATGCTTTTCCCAGCGTTAAAACCTATTAAAACAGTTCTAATGGAAGGATAATTATTAGTTCCAATGAATTGAGCCCCGGCACCGACTCCTAAAGCGGTTAAGTTATTATCTATTACCATACCTTGCGTTCCGGCGACAGAAATATATTTTGAAGTTGTATTTACTCTATAGTGTTGAAAAATTGCACCAGTAAGAGAAGCATCGGCTATTGTATCAGTATAAGTAGTTGTAGTATTATCAGCAATCGTAGCTAAATAGTATTGACTGTCATTTGTTGTTCCTGCTTTTGTTCTATAAATCTTTCTACCTGTAACTCTAGGGTCAGTTTAGGTAGGAATTGTTAAGTTGACGGTTTGATTGCCAGAAGTTGTGGTGGCAGTTAGGGTTGAGCCAGTGTTAGTTTCACCTATGGCCGTAGTATAGGTTACAAAATAATAATGAACTCCCACATCTACATTACCACCAGCGTTCAGAGTATAGGTTGGAGATGGGGGAGCAGCGACTATATTTATATTATATCCAGCTTGAGAATTTATTCCTGATATTGCAGTTGTTCCTTGAACATCTAAAGAATAAGTTGGGGCTGTCGTCCCGATGCCTAAACTGCCCATCATATTAACAATTCCTCCGCCCCCCCAACTGTAAAGTCTGGCTCGAGGAAGAAGCGTTTGTCACGCCATAAAATAGAGCTTGCGCCGCTTGATTGGCTTGGTTGCTCCTGTCTAGCGTATCAAAAATAATTCGGTTGGAATTGGTAGTTTCATACGCGCCGGCCGCCGCTCCAAGAAACATATTATTATTTCCAGTTGATAGGTCGCCGGCATTATAACCAATGGCCACGTCGCTACTGGCGCCTCCGGAAGCAGAATGCCCCATGGCCGAACCGCCAATTACAACATTAGCCGCGCCTGTAGTTACGTTAGCCCCGGCAGACTTGCCGATATAGACACCGTAACTACCTGTATTAACGGCTGATCCAGCGTTAATGCCAAGCATCGTATTATTTACCCCCGTGGTCACAGCCCCTCCGGCCCCTGCTCCCGAAAAAAGCGAATTAGAGGTGGAAACAAACAAATTTGAACCGCCCAACAATATCTTTCCAGCGGTGGTATTAGACTTTAAATAATAACCCAGGCTTGTATTTAACGCACTGTCTGCATTGTTGTCCAAATAGGTCGTGCTGGTGTTATCATTGATAGTCGCTAAATAATATGAGAAATAATAAGCCCCGTTTACTTGAGTCCGATATATTTTTCTAGCAATGACACCCTGGCCCGCTAAACCGACAGGGATATTTGTTAATTGGACTTTACCGTTTATTGTCTTATCAACAACGGTTACGGCTGTCGGTACTTGATTTTCATAGCCCGTTTCTCCATAAGGGGTAACCATTATTATCTGATAATAATATGTGCCATTTGATAAATTACCGGCGCCCAAACCAGCTAAAGCTGGGGTGGGCGGAGTAAAGGCGGCGCCGGAGAGTTGTTTAAAATTCAAATTTCCGTAGCCGATGTCTAGAGCCTGAGTCGGCGAACTGTTATTTATACCGATTCGATTATTAGTTGTATCTACACTAAATATCGGGGTCGTTGTTGCGGCATTAGAGGCGAAGCCAATAGCCGAAGTACTATCTATGGATGGGGTAATGAGACTTCCTCCGGCCAAAGTCAATAAAGAAACCGGATTCGTCGTGCCGAGGCCGACGTTGCCGCCGGATTGGACAGTAATATTGGCCGTGTTATTCGTTCCTAAAGTCAAATTTTGCGAACCAAGAGTTCCTATACCGAGCGCTCCACCGCTGCCAGTAAACATAAAACTGTTATTAGACCTAGTTACGCCAAATAGCGATGAACCATAGCTGCTTCCGTAAGTTCCAAAAGTCAGATAATGGTTAGTATCATTACCCTCCACAAAGAATCCGCCTCCATTAGAAGCATTAGATTTGCTAACTATGCCGGAAAACCCAGTAGTTGCCTGAACCGCCAATAACGGAGTAAATGTGGTTGAGTCTGGAGATGTTGGGTTCGTCGTCCCAATCCCGACGGAGCCGGAATTATAATAAAGGTTAGAACTCGTCGCCGTCCACTGCGAAGACACGGTTGAAGATGGGGCGAAAGAGGCTGGGCTGTAATTTTGCCAAGTCCCCGCCCAGTTGCCGGAATTATTAGCCACGTAAGCCGTGCTGGAGGCCAAAAAATCACTGAAGTTATAAGTTGCGGCCGTGCCTAAGCCGAGACTAGCCCGCGCTAAAGTCGATGAGGCGAGGTCGCTTAAATTATTGGCGCCCAAAATATAGCCCGGATTTGTCCAAGCAAAGGCGCCAGTTGAGCTGCTATAACTAATCGGGCCAGAGGCGGAAAAATTGGCCAAGGTCGGCAGAGAAATATTGCCGTTCCCGAGCAAACTAGCCGAATTTATTGTCTTGATATTGGTACCGCTCGTTAAGGGCGCCTGATAAGCCGTGGAGGAAGCGAGAAAATCAGAAGAATTATAGCCCTGCCAAGATCCGACCCAATTGCCGGAATTGCTCGTTAAATACGTCCCGATTGGCTGATAAGTTGAAGACGCTAAGCTGCTTGTTAAATATGGTGATAAAGCCGATGAAGTGATATAACCCCAGCTTGTCCAGGGCGTACCGGTCACATAGCCATAAGTCGTCCACGGCGTGCCCGTCACATAATTTCCAACGGTCTGTTTCCCGTTCAAGGCCGCTTGCAAATCAGTTTGCGAGGCTAAAG
>TBL_comb47_HYPODRAFT_10004317_pt1 | contig 16398 bp, 15 predicted proteins | sample TroBogypolimnion_40_FD_10682 | JGI IMG/M metagenome (IMG submission 10682)
TTCGAGGCCCTTGGCCCGGTGAAAGGTCCCAAGTTTGACGGCGTCATCCTCGCCGACCGTGGGCGCACCCGGGCGCTCTTGATCGAGCGGTTTCTTGACGTCACTCGCAAGGGTCGGCTCGGGTGCCAAGAGTTCAGTGGGAATCCCGGCAGCGGTGAACACGTCAGTAATAATTCGCAGTTGGGCGTTGGTTCTCGCCAGCACCGCAAATGAGCGCCAGTGGCGACCCGGCGTGCGCAGCGAGCGGAAAGTGGAAGCCACAAACTGCGCTTCGGCGAGATCGTCCTCAAGGCCTCGCAAGATGGGGATCGCTCCGGAGTTCTGTGTTGCGGTGGTTTCTCGCCGGTGGTGTTGGTCCAAGACCGTGGCCGCACTTGAGACAATCTCAGGGGTAGAGCGGTGATTGGCATCGAGAGCGAGAATCTCGATGTCGGCCATGCGCTGGTCAAGCGTCGAGAGCAACGAGGGGTCGGCGCCGTTGAACCCATAGATGGACTGATTCGGGTCCCCGACACAAAAAAACGTTGCCGTTGGGGACAAGAGTTTCTCAATCAAGAGGTACTGCATGGGGTTCACGTCTTGAAACTCATCAACGAGGAGATGGTGAGAGCGCCAATGAATGGCTGCTGCGAATGTTGGGTCGCTCAAGGCCCGAATGGCTTCACTAATCAAGTCATCAAAATCCAGAGCGTTGCGAGAACCCGCGGATTCTTCGTAGCGCAACCAAAGATGTTGGAGTTGATAGGGGGACTGTGACGTTCGGCGACGAGCTGACTTTGCGGCGTTGGGATATTCATCGGGCGTGAGACCACGTGACTTCGCCCAGGTTATTTCGGTATCGACAAACGCTGCATTGAGGGTGCGCCGCCCTTCGGTGTCGCTTTCGATTAATCGTTGGAGCACCGACCGGCGATCCGTGATCAAACTTACGGGGGGTTGATGGTGTTCAGCACGGTAGATCTCAACGAGTTCCAAGGCGGTGCGGTGAAAGGTCCCGGTGCGGATTCCCTCAATCGAGAGTTCCCACAGTCGGCGACGAAGTTCTTGTGCGGCTTTTCGAGAGAAGGTAATGGCCAGGATCTGTGTCGGATCGACACCGTCGTCAACCATGCGCGCTATGCGCAGCGTCAACACCCGAGTCTTGCCCGCCCCTGCTCCGGCATAGACCGCTAAGCGGGGCGACGGCGAGATGACGGCCTGCCTCTGGGCGGGGGTCAGGCGCGTGAGAAGGTCGTCATAGGTCGGGGTCACACGGGCCATGGGCGAAGCGTAGTCAGCCCCTGTGCCAAGAGTGCCAGAGTCCTGCGCACCGGCTCACTAGGGTGGTGGAGAGCGAGAAACGCCCACTTTGTTAGAGATCTGGAGAACAGTCCTGTTGAGCACGTTGAGCGATCAATGCTGAGTTCGTTCGCAGGAGGAACGCTCTTTGGCGAGCGCCATGGGGAGGCCCCGTTACAGGTTCTGGCCCTTCACGGCTGGGCCAGAACGCACCAGGACTTCGAAGGCGTGTTTGCCGATGACAAGGGACACACCCTTCGAGCAATTGCGCTCGACCTTCCGGGATTTGGTGCAACGCCAGGCCTGGAGCGAGCCATGAGTTCGAGGGACTTCGCCGAAATGATCGCACCCATTCTCGATGAAGCAAGCCAGCCTGTCGTGCTGGTCGGTCATTCGCACGGAGGCCGTGTCGCTGTCGAACTCGCGTCGCTGCGCCCCGAGCAAGTCGCCGGCATTGTGTTGGTTGCCGCCCCGGTATTGCGATTGTCATCGTCGACGAAACCATCCTGGAGGTACCGACTCGCCCGGAAAGCTCATGCGTGGCACCTCTTGTCTGACGAGCGATTCGAAGCCCGTCGAGCACGTTCAGGATCTCGTGATTACAACGCAGCACATGGGGTGCTGCGCGACACGCTGGTGACGATCATCAATGAATCCTTTGAGGATGAACTCAGGGCATTGCGCTGTCCTGTCGCATTGGTATGGGGCGAGCGAGATGGTGACGTGCCGCTGAGCATCGCCGAGCGAGCTCGTGATCTGATCCGATCGGCGGGCCCTGTCGCTCCAGCGGTGTCGCTCGTGGTGCTCGAAGGCGTTGGACACCTCGTTCCGACGAGTGCGCCGAGCGCACTACGCACCGTGATCGACGGGATGGTTCGATGAAGACAGCTGCCGACATTCTCGTCACGCTGTTGTGCCTTGGAGCAGGCGTCTTTGCTTGGCTGCGATGGTTGCGCGTCATTCAACGCGAGCACTACCTCGCTGGATCGACAACGCGTTTTGCCTGGCGATGGTGGCGCAGTCGCTGGATCAATGTGGTGTTGATTTTGGCAGGCATCGTCGGAGCGGCTGTGGCGTGGTGGACACCTTGGATAGGAATCGCGACGGCGATCGCTGTAGGAAGCGGTCCGGTGGGTTTGAGTGTGAAAGGGCGAACGTCACCGCTGAACTGGACCCGGCGAGTAACAACCCTGGCCTTGTTGTCAGCGGGCGTGACCGTTCTTGTCGCTGGCGTGGGCCTGCTCTGTGGCGTGGGTGCAGCTGTGAGCGCTCTGGCGATTCTGTTGTTGCCCCTCACGCTTGACGCATGCTGTGTGATCGTGGCGCCTTTCGAAGAGCGCGCCGCTCAAGGATTTGTAACCCAAGCCTCGGAGCGTCTTCACCGGGTACGCCCAGTGGTGGTGGGTATTACCGGTTCCTACGGCAAGACCTCAACAAAAAACCACCTGGCGACGCTGTTGAACGGCCGGTTCAATACCGTGGCCAGCCCCCGGTCCTACAACAACCGTGCTGGGTTAGCTCGTGCGGTGAATGAACAATTAAGTGACAATGCTGACGTATTCATTGCTGAAATGGGAACCTATGGCCCAGGTGAAATTCGTGATCTCGTCGGCTGGTGCCCACCAAGGATTGCCGTGATGACGGCGATCGGTCCGGTGCACCTCGAACGCTTCGGCTCGCTGGAGGTGACGTTGGCGGCGAAATCTGAAATTACCGAAGCAGCCGAAACGGTTGTGATCAATGATGACGACAAGCGACTCAAAAACGCGGGAGCAGGATTTGCTCAGACTAAGCGCTTGGTGCGCGCTTCAGCGGAGCGCAGCGATGCAGATGTTGCGGTCCTCGATGAAGGCGAACAGTGGAGCATCGTGATCGATGGCACGATGATTGGGACGGTGCCCAGTGTGGCCGGCGTTCAGCGATCCAATGTGGCCTGCGCCATCGGCGTGGCAGTGGTGCTCGGTCTCTCCCACGAAGAGATCGTCACACACGCTGCCCAGATTCGACCAGTTGAGAACCGACTTACCGTTGGGACGGCAGCATCTGGCATCCAGGTCATTGATGACACCTTTAACGCCAACCCGGCCGGGGCCAAAGCGGCACTCGAGTTGTTGGAACGCACCGGTAGCGACGGGCGACGGGTCGTGGTGACACCGGGGATGATCGAGTTGGGGTCAGAGCAGTTCTCAGCAAACCAAGAATTTGCCGCACATGCCGCCAAGGTGGCCAATGATCTCATTATTGTCGGGAGAACCAATGCTCGGGCCTTGGCCGAAGGGGCGCACCAGGGGACTGCCAGCGTGGTCTCGGTAGGCACCCGATCCGATGCCGTTGAGTGGGTTCGCGCCCACCTGAAGGCCAGGGATACTGTCCTCTACGAAAATGACTTCCCCGACCACTACCCTTAGGGCAGGCATCACGGAGGTGCCCGGCGAGCAAGCGCTCGTCAGGTGAAAGGAGTTTGGCGTGGGAGATGTTGCAGTCCTCTTTGGAGGCCCCTCGCCAGAGCACGACATCAGCATCCTGACCGGCCTTCAAGCGGCACGAGGATTTCTTTCGCAAGGCCGACCTCCAAAAGCGATCTTTTGGAGCAAGCTCGGCCAATTCTTTTTAGTTGAGCCAAGGCTTGAAGCGTCTGCGTTTGTTGATGGGGCGCCCCGTGACGCCGAGACGGTGACATTGAATGTTGGCGATGGGGGTGGATTCTTTATCGATGGAGGTCGCCGAAAAGGGCCACAACGCCTCGATATTGATGCGGTCGTGCTCTGCACCCATGGCGGCCCCGGAGAAGACGGCACGCTCCAAGGCGCACTCGATCTTGCCGGCGTGCGCTACGCCGGGCCGACCCTTGCTGGCGCAGCGTTAGGTATGGACAAGTTGGCATTCGGTGCAGTGATGGCAGCAGCCGCTCTTCCAACACTTGAGCGCATTGCCTTGACCAGCGAGCTCACCGACGTCGACATTGATGGACCGTTCATCGCCAAACCTCGTTTTGGTGGATCGTCGATAGGGATTGACGTGGTCGCTGACCTTGGAGTGGCTCAAGCACGACTGACGACCAATCCTCACTTCGCCAACGGCGCGGTCCTTGAGCCCTACCGCCCGGACCTCCATGACTTATTGGTGGCAGTGCGAACCTGGCCAGAGCGCCAGTTCAGCGCAATTGAGCGACCGCTCAAGACGACGCAAGGTTCGGGAGAGATCTTGGACTATCTGGATAAGTACGTTGGCGGCGAGGGAATGGCCAGTGCACCGAGAGAACTCCCGGCACAGATTTCTTCTGAGCAAGCCACAACGATCCTCGCCCTCGCCAATCGCGTGACCGATGTCAGTGGGATTCGAGGGGTCACCCGTATCGACTTCCTTGTGAATGAGCACGAGATCTACGTGAACGAGATCAACACGATTCCCGGATCGCTGTCGCGCCATCTCTTCATCGATCCACCCATTAGCTTCGAACAGTTCCTCAATGATTTAGTCGATGAAGCTCTCAACGTGCCCACGCACCGGTATAACTCAGCGGGCGCCGACGGACTTGTGTTGCGCAGCGCCTCGTCGATTGCCGCAAAGCTGGCCTAATCAGGCTTGCGTCGTGATGGTGTCGTGAAGATGGCGGTACCGCTGTTCCACCGCCAGACGCGGCGATCGTCCAGGATCTACTTCGTCGATCACCGCCACTAGCTCGTTAAATCGTCGGCGGAGTTCGTCGAGGCTGCCACGAGCACCTGCGACATCGATTGCGAGCTCAGCGAGTGACTCAGAGTAGGGAACGACAACGTGCGCCTTGGTGAGTGCGAACTCGGCGAGGGCGATCAAGTCGTGCTCGAGTGCGAGCGAGACTAAGGACGACGCCGCTCGTTCAACGATGGTTTCGAGACGAGCTCGATGCCCCTCAGCGTCGAACCACTCATAGCCCGCAAGCACCGTGGACAAGGGTTCCCCGGTGATCAGCGAGAGCCCTTCTCGGTACAAGGCCATCGCTTCATCGTCGTCCAGCGCAGCGTCACCGCGCTCGACATAGTGCGCCAATGTCGTGAAGTCGGTCGTCGTCGTGGGTCCTGCTCGATAGAGCCCAGTCGTTGTGGCTCTCGGGAAAAGGTGCTCACCCTTATGCGTCCCAAGGGCGCTACGCAGCGCACTGGCGATATTGAACAGTGTCTTTGACGCGGCGTCATTGGTGGCGGTGCCGAGCACCCGAGTCCGGAGGCGATCGCTGGTCACGGCCTCGCCGGGGTGCAATGCCAAGTAGGCCAGCAACTCAGTAGCCCGGCGAATCCGTTTGGGGTCAATCGGTGATCCTTGGTGGTCGATCCTTGGTTCGTTGCCGAGTAATCGCACCACAATAGTGGGCTCGGCTCCTTGCACTTTGGTTGCGTTCTCGTGCGCAACAGCGTCAGTGGAGATGACCCTGGGCGATGCGACGTATTCGGTGACGATGTTGTTGGGGACGATGTGTTGTTCGGATTCCTCAGCGGGCGGTGCGTGCACGAGGAGCGCCGAGGGAAAGGAGAGATCAAGGTCCAAAAGGGAGACCACGCCGTCGTCAATGCGGATAACGCTCCGCGCGTCACTCAGCACCGTTGCCCATCGCTCAGCCTCGCCGAGTGGGGCCCTCGTGCCAATCAAGAGGGCGTCGTCGGACAGATCATCGAATGGTGCATTTTCGGTCCAACGTCGTGTCATCGATCCCCATCCCCATGACGATTGAAGGGCGAGACCTTGTTCGATGAGATCACCGGCACCGTTTCCAGCAATCCCCGCAGTACACCCTGGTGGCACGACGAGATTCCACGACGTCTCGTCGTGGTCGCCGAGGGGCAACAAGATTCCGGGGGCGTGATCCACGAAGGGTGCATCAGCCACGAGATCGATCGCCGGCGCACTCCAGATGCGCTGGGCTCCTTCAAACAACATCGCGCCACGGTGGTTGAGGGCCAAGAGTCCAGGGCCACGAAGAACGCCATCGGCTTCAGCCAGCCACAGGGCTTGTTCAGCCATGGAGGTGAGGGGAACATTTTTTACCCGCAGACTTGCGAGGTCTCGATTGATCTCTTCGTCGGTTCCGAAATCAAAATGGTCTGCATTGAGTCGGCGTCGGCGAGCGAAGAGCCCTAATGCGACGAGACTTCCACCCACGCCGGTGGCGATCAGCACCGCTTCTCCGACAGGAAATCCGCCATTACGCACCATCGTGGTGGGACCACGAGATCGGCGATGGTCAATCGTGGCGTGGTGAGCAGCAACCGGAACAGGAACAGGCGGAATCGGTTGAGCGATGGTCGGTGGCGTCAAACTGGGATCCGCCGGAACCGTCAGTTGCCAGCCCGGCAGAATGAGGGAGGGGTTGGTAAAGACCTCGCCGTTTTGCATCACCTTGCCGAGGTTGGCATTGGCAATCAGGGTCCACGCGTCGCCATCGCCATAGTGCGCCAGGGCAATGTCCCAAAGACAGTCTCCCGCCTGGACGGTGTACGTCACGGCAGCAACCGGTGTCGGGGCGGTCAACGCCGTAGCGCTGGCGATCTGGTGGTGAACGGCTGCCGGGTGGAATGCGTGCACCGCAGATGCCCCGCTCGTCGACGCGCTTGCAGCGGAACTGAGCGAAAGGATGAGCCCAGCGATCCCTAAGGCACTTCGTTCTAAGAGCGACAAGGTGCCCCTCGCCTCGAGGTCCCGGCGATGGACTCGACGCACGACATCAACGGCGATCTCGGCGACCCACCAGCACCAAATACTCCACGCCACCGCCACGGCAAGCGCGAAGAGGTGCCGAGGGATATGGATAATCAGCGCTAAGGGCGAGCCAAAGCGCAGGAGCAAGACCGTGGGAACGGCAAGTAAAAAAAGTACCGCCCCGAAAGCCAAGAATGGTGATCGGCGCGTCATCATGCGCCACCCACCACGATGGCGAAGGTCGTTGTGGCGACCGTTGATGGACCAGAAAGGGTGACAGAGCACGACGATCCATGCGCCGTGAGTGAAAGATTTGAAACCCCTGAGGTTTGCGTCGTTGATCCGTCGCAGGTCACCGAGAGGACGAGGGTGGACGCCCCGGTCCACGTTGCTGTGACAGAGCGTGCACTTCCTGCAGAGAAGAAGTACGTGGCTGAGATCACTGATGGACCTTGGAGCCAACCCACTTCGCGCTGACTGGTCGTTGTCGTGGGGGTGACGGTGGCGACGGAAACCAAGGGGGGAGTCGTGGGCTGGGTGGTCGTGGGTTGTGTGGCCGTTGATTGGCTGGTTGTGGAAACACCGGGCGAGGTGAACAGTGACATTGTCGACGGCCCCTTGGATGCCGGAGCACGTTGGGCCTGCGCGTTCGTGATGGGAGCAACGGGTGAGGCCGTGTTCAGCGGTGCAGAACGAGGCGCACTCTTGGTCGTCACTTCGCCGTGAGGGAGTTGAGTGCCGCCGTGGAAAGGGGCGGGTGACGCAGCGGTGAGCGACGGAGCTGATGAGCCGTTGCCGATGACCAGTAGTCCCACAATGAGGGCGAGGGACGCGGCGAGCAGCGCCCAGCGAGTGGTCGAAATGAGCCGCGATGGGGCGACATTGGGCGATGCGTTCACGCTCATTTGGGCACGATACGCCGAATCACTCCAAAATCCTCCGCGCCACGTCGCGGCTTGCTCCCGCAAGGCGTTTGGGGGACAAGCCCGTCATCGTGGCCAGTTCGCGGTAGGTCATCCCCAAGACCTCCTTGCCGTAGAGCGCGGTTGCTCCCACGGGGTCGAGGTTGGCCCTGTTCGCCAAAATGAGCGAGCCAATCTCGTCGCAGGCACTAGGTCCGTCGCTGCGCACATCGTTGAGGAGTTCGGTGGTGGTCTCATCGAAGGTGGCGTTGAGCGATTGTCGTTCGGCCATCATGCGTCGCCGCATCCGACAGCGCAGCGCATTAAGGAGGTCAGGTGCGGCAAAGGGGCGCTCTTGACCACCCCACTCCATCATGAGTTCGTAACAAGCAGTAACGAGATCGGCCAGGAAGGCCGATGGGTCAGTATCGCTGCCGGCCCCCCACCTGAGTTTGCGCGCCACGGAAACAATCCCCGGCAAAAGAGTCTGAAGCAAAGTGCGGGCGTAGAGCGGATCTTGGGGTACAGCGAGCAGGAGATCGGCGACCACTTGAGACCGCTCTCGTTGGCTGAGCGGGCTTGCTGGCTCTAAGAGAGCGATGATGTCTCGTAAGTCGTAGATGAGGCGGCCCGCCAGTGGTTTCGAGCGAGCAGCAATCTCCTTCGCTGCTCGCCGCGAAGCGGGAGAGCGGCTTACCGAGGTCCACTCGATACGGAGTTGGTCGAGCTGATGGTGATGAAGTGTGGTCATGGCCACAGAGTGACGACCGCACCTCCCCACAGCCCTCCCCCCTTTCTGCCCCTTTTTTCTGGAGATCGGTCACCAGATGGGGGAGGGGCAGGTTAGGGTGGGGAGGTGAACATCGAAGAGTTTTACGTGCAAGATGAGCGACGCCGAGCTTCTCGGGAGATTGAGTTTGGGCGTGACTGGCGAGATACCAAGAACGTTCGTTATGAACTGAGTTGGGTCGAAGATACCGGTGAGGTCTACCTCATGAGGGAGCCTGTCCCTGGGGCCTACGAAGACCCCTTCGGCGACATCATCGTCGACAAAGAAGACCTTGATGGTCTCGTTGTCTCACTCCTGGGCGTCGTAACATCTCATGAGCGCCTCGAAGAAGTGTTGGTCGGCTGGCCTGAGGCCATGGCGGGACCCGAAGGTGTTGAGTGGCTTGCCGCAACGTTGCGTGCCGCAGGCGTCGTTAAGGCTTAGGCCAACGAGGCGGGGCTTGGCAGGCCCAGCAACTGAGCGATAAATTGCGTCGCCAAGTTATTGGTGTCCATATCCGTGTCTTCCGGCATTTGGCCGTAGCTTACGAGCAAGTCTGTTAGCCGGCTCATAATGACCGCAAAGCGGAATCCAGCGAAGACTTCATACCAAAAGAGATCGCCCACTTTGCGACCGAGGCGCTCTTCATAGCGAGCAATCGTTGCATCATGATCGCCAAAGCCAGGAGGGCGAGCAACGCCGAGGCCCTCTGAGAACTGACGGTCGAAGTAGAGCCACCAGCCCAGATCCAACTCGGGAGGTCCCACCGTTGCCATTTCCCAGTCCAACACCGCAGCGGGAGCAAAGTCCTTCCAAATCATGTTGCCGATACGACTGTCACCCCAGGACAGGACGAGGTCACCGTCGGGCGTTGGTTGATTTGCGACGAGCCACTCCCACGCTGCTTCCGCGGTGGGCTGTGGTCGACCCTCTGACGCAGAATCAAGGAATGCGCGGTAGTAGTTCATGTTGCGCTCAAGGCCAGGTGCACCGTACTTGTCATCAGCGAGTGCGCCAAGTCCAAGAGCCTTCCAGTCAAGCTTGTGAATGTCCGCTAAGGCGTCAATGCCGTTCCACCAAAGATTGGCTTGATCTTCTTCACTGGACTCCAAGAGCCACCCTTCCAAGGTGTACGGCAAATTGTCTGCGGGGATCAGACCATCGACATGATCCATCACGAAGAACGGCACGCCAAGAGTTTCGGGGTCGTCTTCATACCACCGCAGCGTTGGAACCGGCACCGTGGGCTGGTCTTGAAGAGCGTTCATGACCCGATACTGCAAGGTAAAGTCCGCATCTAAGAACAAGGTGTGACGAGTCGGGTGCACGCGCAGCACCAGGCGGTGCTCGCTGCGCTCACCGTCTTCGCTCCAGGTGGCGGTGAGCAGAATCGTCTCGTTGGAAAACCCTGATGACGTCGGGGCATGGAGATCGGTGATGACCGGGTCGGCGGATTCGCCCAGTGTTTTCCTGAGCCACGCGGTCAGCGAGGTATGGAGGGCTTCAGGGTCACGTTCGGTAAGTTCAGGCACGGCACGAGACTAGAGCGATTTGGCTAGGGTTTCCACATGGAACTGATTCTCGATCTCGATGAGGCAATTGTGAAGTTAGCCAACCCTCAAGAATTTGCCCGATTCCAAGTCACCGTGGCCGTTCCCGATGGCGCATCTCCGGCGACCCACGATCACCGTTTAGGCGACGTGGTCTCGGCCCGCAATATCGGCGTGGTCAGCGACGACGGTGATGTCTATGTGGACCCGGCGATTCTTCGCTTTTTGTCAGCGGGGGAGGTGGATGAGGACTGGGAGCATGGCTTTGCCTCAATGCTTGCCGTTGCCGATAGTTCAGGATGGCTCGATCACCAAGGGCGCATTCAAGCCCATGTGGTCTGGCCAAAGGCCTAAGAGTACCCAAGGGCCCTCCGAGTCGCTAGATTCGAGGGTGCGCGAAGAGTCAAGCGACCAACCAAACAAGGGGGAACCGTGGCAGTCAAGAGTTACGACAAATTATTTATCGGTGGCGAATGGGTAGCACCTGAACGTTCAGCAACCATCGAAGTGGTCTCTCCCTATACCGAAGAAGTGATCGCCAGCGTGCCTGATGGCACCGTCGGCGATATCAATCGAGCCGTCGCCGCGGCACGTGAAGCCTTTGATCGCGGGCCCTGGCCTCGCATGGCCATGGCTGAGCGTGCACAAATACTGGCAAAAGTGGGCCAACGCCTCGGAGAAGAACTCCCTGCGCTCGCTGAGATCATCACCCAAGAAATGGGAACGCCCATTCTCTTTAGCCAGCTCGCCCAAGTAGGTGCACCCATGATGATCTTCAATTACTTCGCCGAACTTGGGGGAAGCTATGCGACCGATGCGGTACGCACCGGCATCTTGAGCCCCGAAGTCCTCGTGACCAAAGAGCCGGTTGGCGTGGTGGGCGCGATTGCCCCCTGGAACGTTCCCTTGTTCTTGGCTGCCGCCAAATTGGCACCAGCGCTGCTTGCCGGCTGCACCGTTGTGTTCAAGCCAGCGCCTGAAACCCCTCTTGATGCATTTCGCCTGGCTGAGATCTTTGCCGAGTGTGGCCTTCCGAAGGGTGTCCTTTCGATCGTCCCCGCCGGACGTGAAGTCTCAGAGCGTTTGGTGAGTCACCCTGATGTCGACAAGATCTCGTTCACCGGTTCAACAGTGGCCGGTCGCAAGATTGCCTCAATCTGTGGCGAGCAGTTAAAGCGCTGCACCTTAGAACTTGGTGGAAAGTCAGCCGCGATTTTGCTCGATGACGTTGATCTCGGCGTCACGATACCGATGTTGATGCCCAACGCCTTGATGAATAATGGCCAGGCGTGTATCGCCCAAACGCGAATCCTGGCCCCACGAGCTCGCTACGACGAAGTCGTTGACGCCATCTGTGAGAGCGTGCGTAATGAGTGGCACGAAGGTGACCCCATGGATATGGGGACTGCAGTTGGTCCCCTGGTCGCGGCTCGCCAGCGTGACCGCGTGGAAAGCTACATCGCAAAGGGCAAGGACGAAGGTGCGATCGCCAAGATCGGTGGGAACAAGAGTTCTCAGCCTCATGGCTGGTTTGTGGAGCCCACGATTTTTTCAAACGTGGACAATAAGATGACCATCGCCCAAGAAGAGATCTTCGGTCCGGTGCTCGTGGTGATCCCTTACGACGGTGACGATGACGCCGTCTCTATCGCCAACGATTCCGACTATGGATTGTGCGGATCGGTCTTTAGCGCTGACAATGAGCGGGGCCTTGGGATTGCCCGTCAAGTGCGAACGGGAACCTACATGCTCAATTCGGCAACGCCAATTGACTTCGCCTCGCCGTTTGGTGGCTACAAGGCTTCGGGTATTGGGCGAGAGTTCGGCCCAGAAGGACTCGAAAGTTTCCTTGAGACCAAGTCGATTAACTTGCCGGCGGGCTATACCCCATCGCTCTAAGCGAGTCTCCTATCACGAGCGCAACGAACCAAAGGTTCGAAAGCCAGCAAGTCCTAGATCCAGACAGTTCACGAAGCGGTGAACAAATTGGTTACGTCGCAGGACTTGACGGCCTGCGCGCCTTGGCGGTTCTGAGCGTGATGCTGTATCACGCGGGAGTGAGTTGGCTCCCTGCTGGGTTTCTCGGGGTAGATCTGTTCTTCGTTTTGTCGGGCTTTTTGATCACCACGTTGCTGATCCAAGAATTTCGTCATCGAACAACGATCAAGCTTGGTGAGTTCTGGGCCCGGCGCGCACGGCGACTTCTCCCGGCGCTCTTTCTTGTCGTCATCTTCTGTTCACTAGTTGTTTGGGTTGTCACTCGTGCGGGAACCTATCCGTCGTTTGAGTCGGACTCATTTTCGGCACTGTTCTACGTATCGAACTGGCATTTCATCGCTGACGGTAACAACTACTTTCTTGCGAACTCTGCGCCATCGCTTTTGACCCATACCTGGAGTTTGGCGATCGAAGAGCAGTTCTACATCCTGTGGCCGGTTGTGCTCCTTGTGTTGTGGAAGTGTGGGCGAGGGCTGCGCACCACGATCGCGTTGACCGCAGGCGGAGCCCTGGCATCAACGGCCTGGATGGCCTATCTCTACCACCACGGAGCGAGTCTGGATCGCCTGTATTACGGAACCGATACCCATTCGCAGTGCTTGATGGTGGGGGCCACCGTGGCCGTTGGTCTGGTGCTCATCCGGCACCGATCCCAGGTGGCGATCAGTGACTCGTCAGCGGACGTATCTACCCAGGAGCCATCTCCTGGGGTCCTTACCTCCCAACAGGCTCGACAGAGAGCATTTGTCGCTGGGAGTGCGGGTCTGGTTGTCCTGGTGGCCTGCTGGTTCTTCGCGTCATGGTCCGGATCGTTTCTCTATAACGGTGGCTTTCTTGTCGTGGCGTTGAGTGCAGCGCTGGTCATTGTTTCGCTGATGCTTCACCCGGTCAGTCCTTTGGCCAAGGTGCTCTCGACACCAAGTCTGGTCTTCATTGGTCGAATCTCCTACGGGCTCTATCTCTGGCACTTCCCGATCTTTCAGGTGCTCTCTTTCGATCGGATGGGTTTTGGTGGGATTGAGCTCCTGTTGCTTCGCTTTAGTGTCACTTTTCTGGCAGCGATTGCCTCGTTTTATCTTCTCGAACGACCTATTCGCCATACGCGTTCGTTGCCAGGATGGAAGACCCCGGCGGTGATGGCGTTAGGCCTTTGTATTGTCGTGGCGACGGTCGTCGGAGCTACCCACGCCTCGGCGAGTTCATCAGCCGATACGAGTCAGATTCAACAAGAAAATGGCGCCGTGGTTCCTTCCACCCATCAGCCGATCCGCATCATGTTTGTCGGCGACTCTGTTTCGTTCACCCTTGGCGGGGCATTATTGGATCCTCTCTATCTCAGCAAGTACAACGCGACGGTTCTCGATGCAGCCGTCTTTGCTTGTGGGGTGATGCCGTACATGCTGGCGAAACGGTTCGTCTCGGTAGATCACGTCCCTTGGTGTACCAACGAACAGGTGCAGGCACCGAGCCAGACGGTCTATGGAAGATACGCCCATTATATGAAAACCTTTCGCCCAAATATCGTTGTCGTGTTATCAGGCCGATGGGAAACAGTTGATGAAGTCGTCAATGGTACGAATGAAAATATTCGCCAACCCAAATTTCAACAACAAGTTCGCGCGGGACTTAAGCGTCTCATCACGATGTCAAAAACCCACGGGGCGCGAGCGGTACTCTACTCATTTCCGTGTATCTGGGGTGGAAGTGCGGTGCCGATTGGAAACGAAACTGCCAGTGAGATTAACAAGCGGATCACGATCTATAACGGTCTCGTCGCTTCCGTTGCGAAACAAAACAGCTCCGACGCGTCATATTTCAATTTCGATAAGCTCGCCTGTCCGGGAGGACAGTTCCGTTGGTCACTTGACGGCACGGTTATCCGGAACCCCGACGGAGACCACATCAATGTGGGCGCAAGCAAGGTGCTTTCTCCTCGGCTCCTTCCGTATCTGGTGAAACAAGGAACATTGGCCAGGAACCATACAAACAAAACTGGGTGACGTTATTGAACGTTGTAGGGATTCGATTTTTGAAGTGACTTGCATTGACTTTGTAAGGTTGGAATCAACAAGTACTCAGGAACCCGGCTTGCTTCGCCGATCGTGGTCATCAGGGCGTTGAGACTGCCGTTGCCGGAGGTGGCATCGGCGGCGTAGGGGAGCGCTTTAAGGAGTTCACCTTGTGCGCGTTCGGCAATCGATGCTGCATCGGGGGCCGGGGTCGATGGTGTGATCGTATTGTAGAGAGCGATGGACTTGTTGACGTGCTGGCAGGCCTGCTTTGCCAGTGCCGTCGAGGTTCCCGATCCACAGGCAGCCCCGATGAGTGAACTGGCTCCAAGAAGAAGACTGGCTCCGGCAATGCGTATTAGTCGAGCCACTTCTCGGCGCTTTCGAGAAGAAAATGGCTGACGGTAGCGCAACGGTCGAAGACGTCGCAAAGGAGTTCCTCTCCTTTTAAGACTCGTGCTAACGACACTGGTCGGCGAGCAACGATGTTTAAGCGACGCTCGGGAGCGTCGGTGGCCGAAGCGAATGAGTCAATCGCCGAGACCTCCAAGGGCAACTCCATCTGGCCGATCCCCGCCAAGTCAATGGCCAAGCGTAAAAGATCAGGTCCTTGCGGCAGTGGTGGCAGTGGCGGGAGCGCCCAGGTGAAGGTCAGGGGAAAGTGAAAGTCGTCAGGAGGCTCTTCTTCGTCGCCGAGACCGATCAGCGCATCTTCAAAACTCAACAATACTCGTGGGTCGACGTCGAGGGCGAGGTGCAGATCAAGGGGCCCGCCACAGCCGTCTTCGGGGTGAAGATCGACTTCCCACACCTGGCGTAGTGAGTAGGTCTCGACGAAATGACGCTCATCATGGACGTGGAAGCCATGATCAACGCTGTGATCCTTGAGTTCAGCGACATATCCTGCGACGTCGATTGCGGCCATACTCCGAGACTAGTGGGGCCATTGAGGCATGCGGGCTTGTTAGGTTGGAATCATGGATTCTGTCGTGCTCGCCCAGACCCTCCGCCAAACTGCTGGCGCAGTTTTTGACGCGTTAGCCGCCTTTGAGGGCCGTGGTGCATCGGGCCAACGTGACGGTCAGTATTCATTAGATCTCGTGGCCGACGATGCCGCATGTGCTGTTCTTTTAGGAGCGGGCTTGGGAGTGTTCTCAGAAGAGTCAGGGCGAAGGGGCGGGGACGACATCATCGTTGTCGTCGACCCCGTCGACGGATCGACCAACTGTGATCGGGGCGTGCCCTTTTATTCGATCTCGCTCTGCGCACTTGATGCATCAGGGCCTTATGTCTCATTAGTTGAAAATCTGGCCACTCGTGACGTTTTTGAAGCCATTCGTGGTCGAGGGGCAACAAAGAACGGCAAAGCGATTCGCACTTCGGGGGCCACCACCACACGAGGTGCGGTGATCGCTGCGAACGGAATGCTCAGTGGTCGACCCCCATGGGGTCAGGTTCGGACCATGGGATCCTCGGCACTTGAGTTGTGCCTTGTGGCGGATGGCTCCCTCGATGGCTATACCCAAGTCTCGGGCGCAGCGATTCATCCGTGGGACTATCTTGCTGGCCTTCAGATCGTTCAAGAAGCCGGGGGAGCCGTGCGATCGATTGATGGTGAAGAACTCATCATTGTTGAAAATGTTCCTCGGAGACCCTTGGTGGGAGCAACCCAAGTGTTGGCCGATCAACTTCTTGACGACCTTGAAGGACTTGGCTGACAAGGAGGAGCTTTCTGTCGCCTACGCTGGGGAAGTTGTCGGGCGCTTAGCTCAGTTGGTTAGAGCAGCTGGCTTACATCCAGCAGGTCGGGGGTTCGAGTCCCTCAGCGCCCACGTCACCACCCGCTCAACTTAATTCGAGTAACTCGAGTGGGTGCTTAGGAACGAATGTTCGGGATTTCTCGCCAGTTCGAGATCTTTCTTCGAACTGTGGAAGGGTAGGGGTATCCAAGGACAAGATATTGGCCGAATCGAGGCTTTAAGATCATGGCGCTTAGAGAAACTCGGTTGAGACTCGTTTTGAGCGTTGACGGTCGATATTGGATGAGTCGTCGTTACTTTCGGCTTGTCTCTGGTTTGGTACTTGCATCTTCCTCGATGCTAATGCTGGGAGCCTGTTTGCCCGCACCTCCACCTGTGCCACCGATACCGACAACAACGACAACAACGACAACAACAGTAGCTCCGGCCGTTCCATCCGCCCCCGTTATCACAGCTGCC
>TBL_comb47_HYPODRAFT_10004321_pt1 | contig 16382 bp, 9 predicted proteins | sample TroBogypolimnion_40_FD_10682 | JGI IMG/M metagenome (IMG submission 10682)
GAGCACGTGCGTCCAGTGCGGCCCAGGCACATTCACGAACGTCACAGGGCTCACCGCCTGCCTGACGTGCGCCGCTGGTATGGTCCAGCCCGGCACAGGCCTCAGTTTCTGCTCCTCTTGCGCGTCTGGGTCGTACATGCCAACCACTGGCCAAATCCTCTGCAGGGCATGCGGCCAGGGTACCTACTCCAGCACATCAGGTCAATCCGCCTGCCAGACGTGCTCTGCCGGCACGGTTCAGCCCTCTTCCAGCTCCAGCGCTTGCGTGGCCTGTGCGGCTGGATCCTTCATCGCCTCCACGAGCGGTATCACATGCACTCCATGTCCGAAAGGCACGCTCCAGCCTGCACAAGGGGCCTCTCAGTGCCAGGCCTGCCTTGCTGGAACGTACAACATCCAAACAGGCCTTGCAGCCTCGTCGTGCACCGCGTGCGTTGCAGGCACGTACTCCAGCGCATTGGGCGCGGTGGACTCCAGCACATGCCAGGCATGCCAAGGCGGTCAGTATTCGGGCACAGCTGGCGCGCCGAGCAATGTCACATGCATGCAGTGCGCGCGGGGCACCTATGCAGCTGCTGGAGCCTCTAAGTGCACATCATGCGCCAGTGGGACCCTATGCCTGCCAGGATCGAGCCAGCCGGTGGTGTGCGAGGCTGGCCTGCTATGCGACGGGTCCAACCTGGATGCACCTGCGGGTTACCTGCCCTATCTCTCTGCCTCTGGTCTCTGCACTGCCTTGCTAACATGCCCGTACGGCTCGCAATGCGCCCTCAAGGACCCGGTTCTAGGCAAGGGTATCCTCTCAGGACAGCCGGCGAACGGGACAGCGTTTGTCGTGTACCTTGGGGGCCAGCAGACGACGCCCAGCTGTGGCGGCACGCTCCTGTACGACGCCTCGCGCGTGGACCTGTCGCTGCCCGCCGCCCTCATGTGGGACGTGCTGTACTGGCTCTCCCCGACGGCCTGCGGGAACGGCTCGTTCCTCCTGGGCAGCCAGTGCGCCAAGTGCCCCGCAGGCACATCCTCGTCCAACCAGCTGGCCGTCTCGAACACTACGTGTGTGCCGTGCATGGCAGGCACGATCGCACCATCCCCAGGCATGGCAGCCTGCACCGCGTGCACTTCAGGCGCATTCATGGCCGCCAGGGGAGGCTCGGTGTGCGTCCAGTGCAGTGCGGGAACGTTTCAGGACGGTGCCCAGGCCACAGCGTGCAAGGCCTGCCTCCCTGGCTCCTATACTCCAAATCTGGGCCAGACGGTGTGCTCGCTATGCCCGGCCGGCACTTCCCAGCCCTCTTCCGGATCCTCTGGCTGCTTGAGTTGTGCGAGCGACCAATTCAGCAGTGCTGGCGACCCGGCGTGCAGCCAATGTGGCAAGCCCATCACCCCGCCCCCAGCCGGCGTGACGTGCCCGATCCAGACCTTGCCAGACGACACGCCAGGCGTCTGGGTGTCCGTGAGGGGCCTTCAAGGCGACGAATGCCTAGGGATAGCCCCGTCGGTGGTGTCTCAGAGCTCTGTGACTGTGCAGGTGTTCACGAACAGCACGTATGCCAAGTGTGTGACCTCCATGTACGTGATGGGTCTGTCCTCAGTGTACCAAGCCTGGAGCAACACGGTCATCAGTCTCCAAAAGCCCGCCAGTATTCAGGTCTACGCCTACAACCAGACAGTCTACCCGGGCCTCTGTGCCAGGCACGGCTTCGGAGTGCTCTTTACCGTGGCGGATCAGCGTGGGTGGCCTTGGACAGACCTTACAGGGGCCTACGCGCAAATGGTCGTGCTGGGTTCTGGCCTGACCCTGAGCATGTCGTTATGCGAGAGTCTACCCGGGGCATCGGACGTTGTAGGCTATGGAACGTGCACGTCCGCGACTTTCTGCCCCACCATGAACGTGACTGTCCAGGTATTCCTCACGATTCCTGGGGGTCAGATCATAGGCGGCTCTACCAATCTGTACATAGCCGCGCCCGTCAAGCCTTGTCTGCCAACATCTGGCCCGGCATACATCGCGCTCACCCTGCTCAACGCGAACGGACCTTTCCTTCCAGGCGACGTCCTGAATGTGCAGGTCTCCTCCCCCGGGGGGCTCGCACTGTACAAGGGATTTCGTTTTGTGTTGAAAATGGGTCTTCAAGTCGATTTTGTGTCGTTTTCCAGCACCCTCAGCCTCACGACCGCCATGTCAAACGCCATGCTCTCGGTCAGTGGGGTCGTATCCATGTCGGACGCTGGCAGTTCTGTGCTTGGAACGCTCCAGGTGAAGCTCTTGAACGCCACCACATCCCCTATGCCAGTGGTGTGCCCTGTGGCAGGTTCTCTCGCCTTTACTGACATGCAGAACATGTACGTGGCAGCGACCCCGCTCGCATCCGGCGTGACGTGCCGGCAGGACGGCTGTCTGGACGCCTTTACGGACACGGGCGCTGTTGGGACCCTCCTTGCAGGGGCCCCCAGGACAATGCTCATCAACTGGCAGGCGTTGTTCCAGAACGCTCCAGTGACCACCACCAGCGTATCCGTGGTCGGCATCGGGCGCGTGGTGGGGCAGGTTGGCCCTGTTTCGGGAGCGTCCTGTCAGGCCCTGTCCAGCAGCCTTCTTGCGACCTCGTGTTCGAGCGTGAGACCCCAAGGACAGGGACAGGGCGACCCGAATGCAGGCCTGAGTGTCTCGTACCAGGGCGCATCCACTGTCTTGAGGCTGGCCGTGTTCGTCCCTCAGACCCCAGTCGTCTCGTCCTACACTGGCGACACCGGGGCCAACGGGCGATACAAGCTGTTCACGACCCTCCAGTCTGGCACCACGCAGATCGCCAACGTCGACGCGACCCCGTTTGTTGGACCCGATGCAGTGTCTGCAGGGCTGGCCAACGAGCAGTGGTCGTGCCAGCCGGGCTTCATCGGGAGCTTTAGCCTGTTTGGGCAGGTGGTCGGGAGCTGCACGGGCCCGCTCGCCTTTGCCAGCCCGAAATTGACCCTTCTCACGGGCTTCCAGCAGGGGCTTGGCACCATCCAGTTCGCCTCGCCGTACCTCGCAGCAGGGCAGGCAACGGGGCTGCTCCTACCCTTTACAGGCAAGACCGTCCTGAAACTGGACTCAGCACAGAGCCTCGCGCCATGGTCGACCACAGTGCAGGGCCAGACCGCCACGATGGTCGTCTCTGGGGCCTCTGGGCAATGCGCGGTCGTCCAGCTCGTGATTCGCGGCGTCGCGTGGCAGTTGGGCATCCCCGTGTACCCACCCGGGCCAGTCAAGCTCGTCATGACCTTGGGTCGCACCTTGCTGGTATCCTCAAACGACCACACAGGGCTGCTCCCGAGCAGCACGACCATAATGCAAGTAGGGCTCATTGTAACCGAGAACGATGCGGAGGGAAAGACCATGGACTCGTCACTGGACCAGGAGTACGTGGACGTCACGAACGATCCCCGCCTGTTCCTCTCAGGGTATCTCCTGCAGATCAACGGCTCCAACGTGCAGGCCCTGTCCACTGCAGGCACGGGCCGCATTCAGGCTGGTCTCATGGGCATCCCATGCGTCCAGACCAACTTCTCAGTGGTGATCGCGTCTGCAGCCGTAGTCTCCAGCACTCTGATCTGCACGGGATGCCCGCAGCTCACGGCGCCCGACGATCCGCTCAGCCAGGACTTTCCCAGCTTGTTTCCTAGCGCCATGGACCAGAGCCACTTCACGGTGTCGCTCACGCTCGCGGATGGGAGCACGCGGGTCGTGGTCGAGCCGCTGACTGTCACGGGCTGCCTCAAGCTCGTGGGAGGCACCCTCATGACCACGTGCCCCGGGCTGGCCAACGTGTCGACCCCCAGCACTGTCCAGACCCCTATCCAGCTACGGGTGCTCTCTCGATGGGGCGTGAACGCCAGCCTCACCTGCAACGGGGGGCCTTGCGCTGGGCTGAACCTGGCCCCGCCCGGCGACCCAGCCACGCTCCCGCCCTTCGCGTACGGATCAGCCCTGTCCCTCGGGGTCGTGATACGCCTGGTGAACGGGTCCACCATGCCCGCCACGGGGCTGGGAGGGCTGACCCTGCTGGCCAACGGGATCGCCACGGACGGAGCCAATCTCCAGCTCAGGTACGGCCCGCTCAAGATCGACTACAGCTTCACCAGCAACTGGGGGCTGGTTGGGGGCACGGCCTGGCTCGCAGTGTCGCGGTTTCAGTCTCTCAACATCCTCGGGCCGGCCGTCCTGTACCAGCTCCACTGCTCGAGGCTCTGGCAGGAGGCGGCTTACAGCACGCAGATCACGCTCTCGGACGGCAACGCCAGCAACGTCACGAGCAGCCTGTCCGCCGCGCCCCCCCTGGTGATGCATGCGCCAGGCCTATTCCACGCGGATTGGGCTGGAGATGGCATTATCACTGCCACATTCGGCGTGGTGACGGGCACCAGGACTATCACAGCCACGGTCTCAAGCCTGTTCTTCTCGGCCATCTCTCTCGATTCGCTCCCCGCGACGTGGCATGCCCCGATAGGCGACTCCATCCGGCTCTCGGCGACCCTCTGGCCGGTGTACGCGACCGTGCCTTGGTACAATGCCAGCAACCTGACCGACCTGGTCATGCGCTGGGCCTGCACTCCACCGGGTGTGATCGTGTTTGGGCAGGATCTGGGCACCCTCTCGAGCCAATGCTATGCGCCAGTGAGCGTGACCGCCTCTCTCGTGAGCTGCCAGACCTTTCCAGGGGCGAATTTCAGCAAGAATATCACCGTAGACGTCGTGCCAACCGCCGCAGGACAGGTGGTTCTGGGCAGCGCGAGCGGAAAACCGCTTTCGGACGCGAAAGTCGGGGATACCGTGGGCATGCAGGTCGGTATCTTGGCCACGAATAGCCTCCAGGTGACCATTTTTGTGATTTTTTTGAGATTTTCTAGCATTTTCATGCATTTTTTCGTAATTTCGACCGTTTTGGCAGAGTTTTCTCGTCGAAATCTCCATATCAGGCGCTGTTTTTGGCGGTCTCGGGTGCTCGTCGTCGGTCCTGCAGCGCTGCGAGTGCAATTTGGTGCACTCGGGCGACCAAACCGTCTTTCGTGCTGCAGGCGCCATGCTCCAGAGCGAGGCTGTGGGCCAGATTGTGATGGCCACAGTGCAGGGCGTGGTGCGGCTCAACGCGCTGGCCACCGTCGTGATCACGATCATACAGGCCACGATCGGCACACAGAACCTGCGCGGGGTCGTCAGCCGCCCGGTGGTCCAGTTTGGCACTGGCGGGAGCGCGCCCCCCTCGCGCAGACTGCTGGAATACCCGCAGCCGAGCCTCTTGAGCAGGCGCCTGCTGGCATCACCCAGCATGGTCTGGGGTGATACGGACGGCGACGGGGCCTTCACGAGCCTGGACGTGCTCTTCATGGAAGCGTACCTGCTGGTGGCGGGCCTGCCAGGCAACCCGCCTGTCTGCACCGTGACCTGCCAGTCCCAGCAGGCCATGAGCGCCTGGCAGCTCTCTCAGCTGAACCCGCTCAGGAACCCGAACAGCCCAGCTCAAACGGGTACCGAGAGCGACCTCCAGCTGCTCCTGCTTACTCTGGTGGGCAAGGCCTTCTTCCTGACCAGGCTGGGCGTGCAGGTGCAGGCGGGCGCCCTCCAGGCCTCCATCGTGCTGACAGACTACAACGGGGTGACCAACCCGCCCAACGCGCTCGGGGCAGTGGTGCTCTGGACCAGCAGCAACCGGTACCTGTCGTTTGACACGCCCTTCTCCTTGGACAACACGACCGGAGCCGTCACCATCCAGTGCAGCAGCAGGGGGGGCAACCTCGGTATCGCCAGCCTCCCGTCGAGCGTGCCCGTGGACGAGGCGGGCGTGGGCCTGCAGGTCATCAGCGATAGCATAGACCCCAACGGGAACCTGGTCGGCACCTTCTCATATCTCCCTGGCAACTCGCCTGTGACCACCTTTAATATTCTCGCTAGCAACACCACCTTGGCCCCGACCGTACAGCCGGTGTACATCCCGGTGGTCGTGTGCGCTGACCTCTGCCAGTCGGCTGTGGGCCTCTTCCTCGACTTCACCACGAATGACCCGCAGTGGCTCGACGCGCACACGTTGTCCGTCCGGTTCGCGTTCGAGCTCCCGGCCCTGCAAGGCTACCCGTTCCAGCCAGGGCCTGGCCAGCCTCCAGCGGTCCAGACACTCTCGTTCTCATCCCCCGGGCCTGGAGAGCTGTTTGTGGGAGAGACCTTCACCGTCCGGTTCGTCCCGCCCAACACGACCACGCTCGGGTTGTACAAGACCACGGGCGCGAGCCTGGTCTCCGTTGGGGGCGGGGACAGAATTGGCCAGTACTTCCTGGTCCAGGACGGGACTCCTGTCAACATGACGTTCACTGTAACAAACGAGGGCCAGAACACGATCCAGGTCTGGGCGGTCCAGGAAATGCAAGAAAAGACGGTAGCTGCCAAGCCCCAGGGACCACTCCTGTCCGCCAGTGTGACGGGCCGGGGCACAGGCCTTCTCTCGCTCCAAGTCCAGCCCCTTTGCGCCTCCGCCATCCAATGGTCCGTCTGGGGCGGGAACGACGAGGTGTGCGCCGTCCAGCTCACGCCCGTATGGTACAACGGCCCTGGCCAGTCGAGCGTGCTCAATTGCACGAGCTACCCATGCCAGCTCTCGTTCCTCGGTCGCACCATCACCCCGTCGGTGCCTGTGCTGAGGCCGACGAGGCCGGAGCTGAGGGTCCAGAAGACCCTGGTGGCCAGGAACGAGCGCGCCCACTGGAGAGCCCACTGCACGCTGCAGGGCCAGCGGGTGGCGATCAACACCCGCGCGCTCCGGGCGGGGCTCGTCACGGTCTCGCCCCCGAACGCGCTCACCATCAGCAACGGCAGCTTCTCAGGCACGATCCCGGGCATGGCCACGCTCACGTTTGCCCGCAACGTCTCGTTTGCGATCAACGTGTCCACCGCCCTCGACCCCCCGATCAGGCTGGACGCTTGGCTGTTCCGACAGGCCGTGTACTCGTTGGGCACAGGAAACCTCAACGTGACCTTCATGCCCCCGGACTTTCAATCAGGGGACAGGGCGTACCTGCTCGCCCAGGCCTCGTACGCCAATGGGTTCTCCATCGCCCTCAGCCAGGGGCTCGACCAGGCCCTGGCCGTGACTCCGGGGCCCAACATGACCATCGCGCGCGACGGCTCGATTTTGCTGGCCCAGTACGCGCTGGGTCCGTCCTCCGTCCAGGTCTCATTTCTCGGGCTCTCGACCACCGTCGGGTTCCAGGTCCAGCCCGTCACACCGGTGCGACTCGACGCCTGCTGCAACCAGAGCCTCGTGACCTACCCGGGCTCGCCGGCGCAGGGCCTCGCAGGGATCCAGACCGTCTTCTCGCTCACCAGCCTGGCCGTGGTCCTGCCCAGGGGCGTGTCTGTCCCGCTCGGGATGGACGACCCGAGAGTGTCCGAGTCCCATGACTCCCGCGTCCTCATGTATTCCAACGGCGTGTGGGCCGTGTGGAGCTCGACGGAGGTGCACATGGGCTCGACCGCCATCACCATCACGTACACACAACCGGGCTCCCTTGCGCAGGCCGTGGCCCGCGTGTACCTGCAGGTCGTCGACGCGCGTGGGCTCGTCCTGAACGCCTCATACCCGTGGGGCGGCGGGGCGGGCGTGATCCGGAGGCTGCACTGCTCGGCCGTGTTCCAGCGTGTGGTCTACACGGCCGCCCTGGACCTAGGCCCTGTTCAGCCCGACGTCACCGAGGACCTCCAGATCAGCGTGTCCAACCAGAGCGTGCTCGCCCCGTCCGGTCAGTCCGTCACCGGCCTGGGCGAGGGCACGGCCATGGTCACGATCTTCGGGCGCGGCTTCGTGTACGCCCAGAGAATTCGGGTCCTGGACCAGAGCGTGCCGGTGGTGGGGCTGGACACACCGTGCTTCGAGAACCTGTATGGCGCGGTGGGCACGACGCTCCCGTTTGGCCTGACGGGGCAGCTCCTGACAGGCGAATCCCTCCAAGACCTGGAGACGGTCGTGCCCGTGCTGGCCAACACGGACGCCCCCCTTGCGCTCACAGGCACCACGCTCACGCTGCTCAGGAGCACACCGCTTGGTAAAGCCTCGTTCATACGGTTCGAGCTTTTTCCTTGCCTGGGCTTCCAACCCGTCATCCAGCGGCCGGTGCAGGTCACTGCGCTCGCCACGTCGGGGACCGTCGACGTGCAGGTCGAGCCCGTAACCAGCAGCGGCCTGGAGGCACAGGCCAGCCTGACGGGCGCGAATGTCCTGGCCTTCTACATGGAGCTCTGGACCGACGCTGGAGTGATCGACTGCGGGCCGCCCAGCCCGGCGCTGGAAGGCCTATTCGTCTGCAACGTGGACTCGGCCCTCAGCAAGGCCGTATTTGCAGGGGTCCTGTCCAAAACCTACCCGACTCCTGTGGCGGTGGGCGTGTTCCGCATGGCCAATCCGCCGCTCTGGCTGTCAGGCGTCCTCGAGACCACAGACACGAACCTGGCCACGAGGCAGGCCTCGATCATCGCGGGGCAGATGGGCGACCCCCCGTTCACCCCGTCCTTGGCCCCGCTCCCGGTCGTGGACTCCGGCTCGCTTGCCCGCCAATACCTGCCCTGCCTGACCACGGGTTCCGGCCTGCTTCCCGCCCTGCTCCAAAGTGCTCTCCTGCTGGTGGGCAGGACCCTCAATGTGGCCATGCATCTCTATTCGAACGACTTTGAGCTCTCGGCCATGCTGCGTGTCACGGACAGGTTCCTACAGCCCGTGAACGAGCCGAACCTCGTGCTGACCGTCCTGTTCCGCACGGACCAGCTGCAGGACCTCGACGGCGCGAATCAGACACAGGACGGACTCCAGGCGCTGGCCAAGTTCGTTCAAGACGGCTGGTTTGTGGTGGAGTGGACGCAGGCCATCCCCCAGCTCAACGTGTCCGTGTCGTACAGCCTGTGCACCGCGCCCGGGGGTGGCTGGCAGAGTCTCTCGGTCTGGGACGCGCCCGGCCTGCTTGCCACTGGCATGCCCCTCGCCCAGTGCCCGCGCGGGGCCTACGCCCAGGGCGTGATCCAGGTCCGGTACTACGCCAGCGGGAACGGAACCCTCGCCATGAGTCGGAGGGCCCTACAAAAAATCGCGTGTAACTTAAGGGTAGCGAGCAGGCGGGTCCTCGTCTCGCAGGACTCGGAGGGCAGACTGTCCCTCGCCGTGGCCATCGAGAGCTTCAATCGCCTGAGCGAAATCAACTTTGCCGTCATGAACGACTGGTTCGCCGAGACCATCATGCCCCTGCTCAACTTCACCCCGTGGAGGCTCGTGCGGGGCGGGGTCACCTTTATCAACGACACGGCCGACGCGTACAGCCCGTGCCCTCCAGGCGTGTATCTCACCGAGGATGGGACCTCCACCGCCCTGCCCATGCACTCGGTGGTGGGGACGGACTGCTACTCCTTCACATGCATCGACGGGTTCCAGCTCGACCAGGGGCAGTGCATCCCGAGCTCGTTCTCGGGCAACCTGGTCATGACCATCCTGGTGCTGGTCCTGTCCCTCATGGTCTCGGTCTCGCTGGGCCTCTGCGTCATCCAGCTCCTCTGCGCGCACAGGTCCGGCGACGACGAGGTACAGCTCGACCCGGGGGACGACGACGGCACCGACCCGCCGGACCCGCAGGCCCAGGACGCGGAGGTCCTGCCCGAGGTGGACCTGAACGCGCTCGGGCTGGTGAGGCTTGACCCTTACTCCAAGAGCATGCTGGAGGAGCAGTTCTCGCCGCTCGTGGGGCACCGCTGATGTGCTGCAGTAAATGTTTGCGCATGCCCGAGCACCGCCGCGCGGCTCTCAAACGCCACCAGCCGCTCATGCAGGGCGTACACGGTCTCCTCGACGGCCGTGGTGTGCACGTGAGGGCGTGACGCGTAGTCAGGGTGCTCGCGCGTGGCCACCAGATTCGCGCGCACGAGCGGGGTGCCCAGCACGGGGGCGCCCAGGGGTGTGACCGGCTCCCGCACGCGCGCGCCCTGCATGCCCAGGTAGAAGGTCAGGCGGTAGCGGGGCTGGTCCGGCGAGCAGCCCAGCGGCTCCCCGAAGCTGTGCAGAAGGCGCGCGTGTCCGTCCGCCACGTGCAGGGTCCCCTCAGGATGAGCCAGCCGCATCGAGGGCGCCTCCGGGGCCATGGACGGGACCACATCCCAGGTGCTGGACGGCGGCCCGAGGCACACGGTCAGCACGGGCCCCTGGTTGAAGCGCTCAAAGGCCGGCAAGGACAGCGGCAGCCCAAACCCCGCGCGCACCCGCGTGATGGTCACGCGCGCGCTCCGGCGGAAGGCGTGCGGGGTAATCCCGTAGAGCCTCGACGCCATCCAGGCGTACTCCTCGCACAGGCGTGTCAGGCCCCTGTACACCGGGTTGAGCAGGGCCATCGCGTCCTTGTACAGCACGCGGGGTTGGCCCACCCACTCAAACAGGGTGTAGACCCCGTGCAGGATGTCGTCGTCACTGGCCGGGAGCCGGCTCGCGATGGGGCGCTCCAGCTCCTTCCCGAAGAGCGCGTGCAGGTCGTGCCGCGCCACGAACAGCAGGCCCCGCGCGGCGTCGGTCGGCTGCCAGAAGCTCAGGCCCTCCGGCAGGGGCAGGTCCGCGCCGGCCCCCACCCCGGCCAGGTCCGTCTGGTGGCACACCTGCCGATTCACGAACCGGTGGCGGGAGTCCGCGCGGATGTGCATCTCGGGGATGGGGGGCATGAACCTGAGGCCGGCGGGCAGCCGGAGCGGCCAGAGCGTCGAGTGCGGGGCCTCCACGACCATGGCCTGCCGCTCCTCGCGGGGGCGCTCGATGCTCAGGGACGTGTCGTACATGTCCCAGAGCGCGTCCAGCCGCTCCGAGAGGAGCTGCAGGTCCTCAAAGAGCCCGCTCATGTCGCGCGCGGGGCCTCGCGGCGCTTATATACACTCATCGCTTGTAATGCTCCCTGAAGACCATCTTGACCTCGTTCTCGGTCATGCAGATGATCTTGCTCGACACCCCGAAGAAGCCCTGCAGCTTGTTCTCGGGGGGCAGGCACCGCTGGACCTCGGGGATGGCGGGCAGCAGCACCTGGTCCCGGAAGATGAGCCCGCTCTGCAGCATGAAGAGCAGGCCGCACACCAGCTCGCGCATGCGGTGCTTGCAGGCCAGTTTCACCCCCTTCAATTGCAGGTCCAGCAGGCACCGCGCGATGCAGCGCGAGCACTGCGCCACCAGGGGCTCGCTGGCCTCCTCGATGAAGCGCCAGTTCCGCTCGCGCCCGACCGCGGCGGCCAGCATGTGGCACAGGTTGGGGGCCCGCCCGGGGTACCGGATCTTGAAGCCCTTGAGCGACTTGTACAGGTGCTGCTGCAGACGCGCGCACAGCTTGGCGTTCTCGGCCTGCCGCCCGGCGCGCGCCCGCGGGCCGTGCAGGAACCCGTGCACGATGCACTGGACCTCCGGCTCCAGGTCGGCCCGCACGCACACGGGCTCGTGGTACGGTGCAGTATCCGTGTACTCCCGCACGGCGTGGCGCACCTCGGGCAGCACGTAGCCGGTGATGTCGCACACCCGCGAGGCATCCTCGCACAGCACCAGCGTGCACAGGCTGTCCACCGCGTTGGACTGGCACTGGTGGCACCGCCCGCACCGCACGCACCCGGCCAGGTTGGCGTCGTACACCTCCCACACGCACGCGCGGCACTGGGGGTACCGGAACGGCCGGCGCACCCGACGCCAGACCTCGTGCATGGACATCTCGCGGCCCCCCAAAAGCGCGGGCGGTTGGGCGCGCAATGGCGCGATTTTATATGTAGAATTCCGTGGGGTAATCCATGTCCTGGTCGGACGTCACGTAGTCCTCGCCCTCGTCCGAGCTGCTCTCGGCCTCCATGTGCTGCTGGACGCGCGCCTCCCGCTCGGCCATGTCCTCCTCGAATCCGTCCGGAGGCGGCACGTTCTGCGCGATGGAATTGTGGTACGCCGCGGCCACCTGACACCCGAGCCACAGGGCGTCGCGCGAGCCCAGGCGCAGGCGCGTGCCCTCCACGAGCAGCCAGTAGGGGGGGCGCGCGCGGCTGGCAACAGCAAAGAGCTCGTCCGCGAGGTACCTGCGGGTGCCGGAGAGCGCCAGCGGACGACGGGACGGGCCGTAGAGCAGATATATCATACCGAGCGTCGGCTGGCCCGGGCGCGGCGTCCGGCCGGCCTCGCGCACGTTCGAGCCCTTTTTTCGAACTCAGGGGTCCGCCGCCTTGAGGAACCCCTCGCTGGGCGTGAGCACGGGCCGCAGTGTATGGCGCTCCATGTGCTTGGTGAGCGACGTCGTGATGTAGAGCATCCCCTGCTCGAATAGCCGGAACAGGCCTTGGGCCAGCGCCTCGTTCTGCTCGGAGAAGGCCTCGCACACGGATGTGAAGGTCCCTTCCTCCGGCCGCAGCCCGCGCGCCTCGAGCCACTGCTTGGTGCACGCGCGCACCACGTACTCCAGCTTGGAGCAGAACCACAGCATGACGAAGAAGAACCAGAACCGCGGGTGCACGAATACCTCCTTGGAGTTCTTGGCCGCGCGCGTCAGGTCCACGCAATGCTGGGTCACCTCCCCGCTGATCGAGCACTGGTTCTGGCCGGTGAGCACCTTGATGGGAGGATGCGCGCACGTCATGACGTCCCTGCAGATCGCCTGCAGCGCCCCGCGGGCAGGCAGCTGGGCCACCAGCCCCGACAGCTCGCGCACGCGCGCCTGCACCGCCATGGACTGCCGGTACATCCGGATCGCCCAGTCGTCCCCGTTCTCGCGGCTCTGCGACAGGTGACGTTTGAACTGGCCAGAGCTGATCACGTCGTAAGCCTTGAAGTGCAGGTACCCCTGGAAGTCGTCGAGCGTCAGTGTCATCCGCCTGCACGCGCGAGCCGGCCCGAGCCTAAATACGAAATCGCGCACCCCTTGTTTTTTTAGCGCCTCCAGGGGTGCGCGGGTTTGAATCCGGACCAAGAAAAGGGCTTGTTCCTTTGCTGGGGCCTCGCCAAACCTCTCCAAACCTGAAAATGCTCCTGAGCCCGCTCAAGCCCACGCACGCCAACACCCTCCTTTGGACCCGAGAGACCCCGCAGGAACAGGTGCACGCGTTCCTCGAGCGCGTCATGCACACCACGGGCTTTGTGCAGGGTCTCCACCCGATCGTGGAGGGCGACATACACCAGAAGCCGAAAGACCTCATCCAGTTCTTCGACCAGCTCAATGCGTGGGTGTCAGGCATGAACGACGGCGCGGAGAGGGGTGGCGAGCTCTACCTGCTCTCGGACAAGCCCCGCAAGCCCTGCACCGAGGAAATGGTCTCGCACATGCAGCTCACCTCGGGCCTATGGTCCCCGGAGTGCCAGCGCGTCGAGGGCAGGATCCAGTACTCCGGGCCATCCGTCGACTATAGGGACATGACCTTCATCTTCTCGAACTTTGGCACGCATTTCGACACCTGCCTCGACGACTGGGTCCCGCCCGACGCCCTCCCGCACATCCCCTCGGAGCTCAGGGCCAAGCGCTTCAAGAGCCGTGAGGCCATCCTGCAGGTCCTCGCCAAGTGCGTGAACGCCCGGCGCTTTCCGGCCGTCCTCCCAAACCAGGCCTCGCCGGACGAGCGCGAGAAGGAGTTCCAGGCCCTCGACAGGGACTGCTGCAAACTCGGCTTTCCGCTGGTCCTCAATCGCGAGGGCGACGCGGCGGCCGACGGGGAGCTGGTCAGGCGCTTCAACGAGCTCCTCACGGCCAGGGCCTGCGCGGCCACGAACGACCGCGACGCCAAGCGGTACGGCCAGCTCTTCCGCCTCGACACCGACACGTACTTTGCCCTCGCCCAGAACGGGTTGAACATGAGCATCCAGGCGCTGGGCTTCCTCATCACGATCGCCAGCGACCCGGAATTCGCCAGCCTCTTCCATGCGATGGTCAGGTTCAACGTCAAGATTGGCGAGTCGGCGGCCTATGTGAGGGACGGCAGGCTCATGCCGGACGTGAACTGGGGCGGGGACATCGGCTACCAGTACGCCCCGCACCAGGAGTACCTCCTGAACGGCGAGCCCCCGCACTACTTCGACGCGATGCGCCTGGGCTACTTGATGGCTGCGTCCATGCTGGTTGTAGAGAACGAGTTCCCGTTCCCGGGATACGAGGTGTATCGCGCCATGATGGGGAACCCAGAAAATATCCCTGAGGCCATCATGAACCTATTCGAGAGGGTGCTCCTGCCCCCGCAGTAAACCTCCTGCTTTTTTCGTGTGAAGCGCGCGTATTTAAAACCGTTGATGATCAGACCGCAACTAGCATAACGAAATGCCGATGCTCGAGCCAAAGGATATTGGAGGCAAGGAAAACCCTATTGTGATTGAACAAGACGACCCAGTCCCTACTCCCGTACAGTTGGAGGTCGTCCAGCATAAGCCTCCAATGGTGGCCATTATGCAGGCGTTGGGGGGAGCAGCGGTCGATCCCCAGGCCAGTGCCGCCCAGTTGAACGAGAAGCGCGCCGCTGAGCTGGACCTGTTGAAGACTCAGCTCGATCAGCGCGAGAAGGCCTTGGCCATGCGTGAGGACAAGCTGTTGCACGACAAGGGGTTACATGACGATCGCGTAAGGGAGGACATGAAGAAGATTGAAGATCGCAAGAAGGATCTGGTCTCGACCCAAGCTTTTTACGTGCAGGAAATTACCAAGAAGAATGCCAGGACCGAGTCTCATTTTGCTGGCTTCCTTTCTGTTGTCGAGCCTATCTGCAACAATCTCGAGTCTGTCTGCAAGACCCTGGACGAGGTGAACGGCAAGGTCCAGAAGCTCGCCGCCGAGAAACAGCCTGTGGCAGCGGACCCGAGTGATGCCGAGTGTCTCCTTGAGTTCTCGGAGACCGCTCTGGAGCGGGCTTCTCCGGGGATCACGACCCGGATCGGGCACAAGCGCAGGCACGATGACCAATGAGCGTGTTGCCATGCCGGCCCCACTCCAGCGGTCCCTCCTTTCTCGGGAGTTCAAACGCATTAAACGTTTATTACCGCTCTAGCTTCATGCGAATCCACCCGCGTAGTCCGTGACCTGCACTAGGAAAGTCTCGCCTTTTTTCCTAGGCTGACGTGTATTTAAAACCGATGTGTCTCCCGCGCGATAACATAGCCCCACGCAATGTCCAACTTGACCGTTTTGGGAGGAAAGGAGCATCCCATCACATTTGATTCCGATGAAGATCGCCAGCCTGCCCCCGACGCGCCCATGTATGCCCTTGAAGCGCGCGAGAAGGCTCTTGAGGCGCGCGAGAAGTCACTCGAGGCGCGCGAGCAGGCCCTTCTGAAGCACCAGGAAGACACGCAGGATCGCGAGGCTTTGCTGGAGAAACGTGAGGAGGAGTATTTCCAGAAGATGAAGGCCTTGGAGGACGAGAAGAAGGCGCTGTCCCAGAAGACTGAGGTCTTGATGAGTGAGGAGAAAAGGCTTACTGAGAAGGCCGAAGCTTTGATGGAGAAAAAAAAGCAGTTGTTGGACGAAAAGGATAAGCTCACGAAAGAAAAGACCCGACGGAACAATATGGCCAGAACCCTCAAAAGGAACGCCATCACCTTCAAAGACATGCATGATTTCAACGAGAAGCGGAAGGAGTTGCTTTCCAAAGAAAACATTATTTTGGCCAAAGAGGAGGAGATGAAAAACCTGAAGGAAGGGCTGAGCAAGAAAAACGAGGAACTCACCAAGGCTCGAATCGCCTTTCACGTAAAGACGGTTGAGACTTTCGAGGAGCTCTCGAAGACTGCAGCCAAGATCGAGGCTGTGAACCATCTTCTCTTGGCCAAGTCTGAGTTTTTTCAGAAGCACTGGTCCGGCGCGGCCCCTGCTACCAAGTTCGATGCCCAGCTGCTCTTGGACATGTATGACAAGGTCCGGATCCAGTCTGTACGCAACAAGAGGTTCCGTGTTCACCCGGACGCCTTCATGTAACTCCGAGCACAGGCCCTAACAACACGCCTCGCCACCACTCGCGCCCACCTCCGGCCCAAGCGCCCGTGCGGTCTTTCCCTGCTTGGGAGCTCAAACGCAGTAAACGTTTATTACCGCTCTAGCCTCAGGCGAATCACAGAGGCCACCGCCCGCGTAGTCCGCGCCCTCACCTTGACATACACGCAGACCCACATGGCGAGTACGAAAAACAGCGCCCATAAGATCAGCACAATCACCTCGAACAGCATGACCGTGTGCACGGGCGGGGTGCACGCAGAAGCGCCGACCGCAGACGTGGTCCCGCTCGGGCATGGGGCCGGCTGGGTCGTGCCCAAGGGGCAGTAGTGGTTCGCGGGGCACACCTCAGGCATGTCCCCCTGTCTGCGCGCATAGTCCCCGGCCTGGACTCGACATTCGTTTCCGGC
>TBL_comb47_HYPODRAFT_10004323_pt1 | contig 16380 bp, 10 predicted proteins | sample TroBogypolimnion_40_FD_10682 | JGI IMG/M metagenome (IMG submission 10682)
CTGCTTCCGCCGCCCCCCCCCTGCATTCTGCGCATAAAGAAAAACCACACGCCTATAATTAATGCAAATGGCCATAGCTGCCATAATATATTTGTCCATTCGTTCGATTCTTTTTCTGCCGTATAAGCAATTTGTTTTTCAAGCCATATTTTCGATTCTTCTGAAATCTGGTTTTCGAACGATATAACCGATATTTTCTTTGTTGTTACAAAGTTACTGCCTACGGGAAATTTTTCATCGGCTTTAAGCATACATTCAATTGTAAAATCATTTAAGCCGGATCTAATAACTTTTATCTTGGCAATCTTATCATTGTTTAATAAATTTTTATAATCGACAAAAGAAACCGGAGTAGCTGACGATTCGCCCCCCATGTAGCGCATAACTATTACGGCTATAATAATTACAATGCCCCATGCAAGAACGGTTTTCATTACCTTGCTCCAGTCAAAATCTCCATCCGGTTTTTGCTGCCCGCCGGGGAAATTCTTTTTCTTATTATCCCCTTTATTACCTGAATCATCTGCCATAAAATTTTTGTTTATTTTGTTATACATCGTAAACCTCTATTCACTTAGGACATAAATTGAAGATAAGTTTCTATATTTTTGTGCGTAATCAAGTCCATAACCAATTACAAACTTGTTTGGAATTTCAAAACCTGTGTAGTCTATTTTAATATCATACTTAAGGCTTTCCGGTTTTACAAGCAGGGAAGCAACTTTAAAGCTTGCCGGATTGTGTTCTTTCATCATCTGTTCAATATAGTTAATAGATAAACCTGTATCAACTATATCTTCCACAATAATAATGTGCCTTTCATTAATATCAGCATTCAGCTCCTTAAGAGTTTTCACTTTGCCCGAAGAAATCTTATGGTCGCCGTAGCTTGAAAGTTTAAGAAAATCTATTTCACAATGGATTCCCACATGTTTAATAAGATCGGCCAGGAACATGAATGACCCATTTAGTACTCCAATAAAAATAGGAAGTTTGCCTTTATAATCTTCCGTAATTTGTTTGCCTAATTCGGCAATTCTATTCTGAATCTGCTCTTCGGATAGCATTTCCACAAATTTTTCATTGCCTACAAGGACTTGCTTGTCATTATTTAAGTTTATTTTATCCATAATTTCAGTTTTCTTTTTGTATTTTCCCTAATTTTATACCTATCATCTAACTTTAAACCAACCACCCATACAATATTGTTCCTATTGAGTAAAAGAAGCTGATTTTTTTTGTGTGAGGAAGAGACTTTCTGGTCTGTCAAAAAGTCAGATATTTTCTTAAATCCTCTCATACCCAATGGAACGAACCTATCTCCGTTTTTCCACACACGTAATATAAAAATATCGTTGATATTATCCGCTTCAATTATTTCACTTTTTTTCTCATTTTTTGACGTATCTATCTCTTCATCTGTTTCATCAATACCTATTGTAATCTCTCCAATTTCAATTCTTTCTCCAATTCCAAGAATAAATTCTTCGGTTTTTTCTTCCTTTGGCTCAAAAATCTCAATTTTATCCCTTTCCCTGAAGGCAGAAAGCCCGGAACTTAAGGATATTTTCCTGCCGGCCTGTTTCCCTTCAAGGCTCCTTAGTGTAAGAATATCGTTGAAAGTAATTTCCTTTCCGAACCTTTTGGAGATAGCATGGCGGATTATAAAGCCTGCCAATTCTTCCTTTATTAAATTTTCATCCAGAAGGAGTGTTAACCCTTCTTTTGAGAATTGCACCATATTATTCAATAAAGAATCAACATATTCTTCAATAATATTTTTACCGCTGTCAAATACCCTGCTGGAACGGAACAGAGCATCTTCAAGTTTAGGATTAAATTCTCTTTTCAGAATAGGAATAATTTTATTCCGCAAAAAATTTCTTTTATAATCGTTTGAAAGATTTGAGCGGTCAATTCTATATTTGAACTCTGCCGACTTTAAATACTCAAGAATTTCTTCCTTTGAAGTATTCAGCAGCGGGCGGATAATAATTCCTCTCTTTACTGGGATTCCGGAAATTCCGTGCAGCCCGCATCCGGTGAAAAGATTAAGAAGCATTGTTTCTGCATTATCATTAGAGTTGTGCGCGGTTACAATTTTGGTGAACCCTTTTTCATTAGCAAGATAATCTAATCTCTCATAACGTTCATTGCGTGCGGCTTCTTCAACCGATTTTTTTTCATTCTTTGCAAGTGTTTTTATGTCTGCTCTTTCAGCAAATAATTCTATATCTAATTTAGAACAAAGATGAGCGCAGAATTTTTCATCGGCATCGGCATCCTTGCCGCGGAGACAATGATTAAGGTGAAAAGCAGCCAGAGTAATATTAAATTTCTTTTTGTATTTATAAAGGAACCGGAGTGCAAAAACAGAATCGGGGCCGCCGCTTAAAGCGACTACAATTTTATCCCCCGGTGAAATTAAATTACCCTGCTCAATAAATTTTAATATTTTCTGTTCTAATTTTTTCATACAATAGCAAAAAGGGAGTAAAGATTATCTTCACTCCCCATAAATAAGAATATTTATATTTATTACTCTAAATCTAACACTTCAAATTTAATAATGCCTGCCGGCACCTTAGCCTGAACAAAATCCCCTTTCTTAGTTCCCATTAAGGATTGTCCAACCGGGGAAGAAATAGCAATTTTGCCCAAATTAAGATCTGCCTCTTCGGGCGATACAAGGGTATAAGTATATACTTTCTGGTTATTTAAATTTTTAACTGTAAGCCTGGAAAGAATATGAGCCTGATCTTTTGGCATACCGGAAAGGTCAATAACAGTAGTACGTGAAAGCATCTCCTCAAGCTTGCTTATTTTTAATTCAAGCAGCCCCTGTTCTTCTTTTGCAGCGTCATATTCGGCGTTTTCAGATAAATCGCCGTGTGCGCGGGCTTCGGCAATCCTTTCAGCCATCCGTTTGCGCCCGTTTGTCTTTAAGTCGGTAAGCTCTTTTTCCAATTCCAACATCCTTTCCCGGCTTAAATAGATGAAATTGTTCGACACTGTAAACTCCTTATTATTTATAATATAAAAAAAATTGCCACCGCTTGTGCCATACCAGATAAGCATTTGCAGTGGCTATAACAAAACTAACAATTTTGTTCTTCTAATTCAACAGGAAAATGACAGAGGGCCAAACTTATTAGTCAGTTGATAATAATTGCCTATTTTATTAAACTAATGTAATACCTTATTTGTCTATATTGTATAATTAAAAGCTGAAAAACTGAGGGCCAAATGGATAATATCACTAAAACCTATATCTTTCTTTACAAGCTCAAAAAACACTTCAAAGCTATTAATTTAGCTGCCCGGCTTATCATTTTTATTCTCTTGGCAATTGTAATTGGGCAGCAGTTATATTATCCCAGAGAGATTGAGAATCAAAAGGCATCATTTAAAAGCTACCTGGGCGATCTTAGATTCAGCTTCGGCAATATTTCCAGCGCTATGGAAGATTTCAAAGCCGAAGTGGAAGATTTTAATGCCAATAAATGGCGCACCGATACAAAGGGACTTGAGTTCTTTATTGAAAATATGGACGATAAAATTTCTTACTTCGAATCATCTATAGGCGATTACTTCTCACCAAGCCGAATGAAACACCGTAAACTTATGTTTTGAGAGAAAGGCATCAATGCCTCTGTTATTTGGTGAATAGAATTACACCGGAAGTTTTTTATTTCTTTAATCTAAAACGGATTGAATACAAGTACCAAAACGAAGTATCTGCATATTTAAGATTCTTTGCAGGTTCAAAGCGGAACATTTTTGCCAGGCGCAGCGCTTCTTCATCACAGCCATAACCCAGATTTCGTATTATACTTATTTTCGTCATTCTGCCGTTGGGCAACACTCTGTATCTTATCCCAACTCCCCCTTCTATACTTTTAATTCTTGCTTCTTCAGGATATATAAGACATGCCAGAACTGAATCTTTGTTTAGTATTTCTTCCCCCGGAATGGATTCTTCTGCAAGTTTAACCGCTTCTTCATAAACGTTTTTATCGAATTTGTCATTTAAATATTTTTCAACTACAAAATTGGAACCGTCTATTTTATTAATTATTTCACTATCTACAATACAGCCGGTTGCATACTGCAAATTAACTCCATATACTTTTTTTAATATTTTGGTTAATATACCGTCCGTTCTTTGCTGCAGACCATAAGTCAGAATAATTACTGAGTCGCGGGCAAGATCATTTTCGGCATCTTTAACACCGACCATGAAATCGCTGCTTTTGTGTGAAGTATCACTTTCTGCCAGATTCACTTTTATAGACCTTGATGATTTCTTGTCATTATTCTTTTTACACAAAGGATTAAGCAATATTACCAAAGCCGCAACACCTATTATAATTAGTAATCTTTGCATAGGTTTACCTTTTCATTTATATGCTGAACTCACCCCTGCTCACATTTTGCAAAAAGCCAATAGGGTTGGGGTGAGTTCCCCTAAAGTATTTTTTAATCTTATTTCCAAATTATTATGTACTAAATATTTTTGCTACAATCTCAACTGCTTAAATTTACGTATTTTCCCTTCCATCATGCAATGTAAAAATTGGGTACTATTTCAAAATGACAATAATACTCATTTGTTCCAAGTTTTCAATTTATTTCAATATAAACTAACCTCACCCTTAATCGATGTTGTCTTAAAAGTAATTTTTACATATTAGTCATTCCCGTGAAAGCGGGAATCTATATTATTTCCCAAGTTCTTGGATGCCTGCCTACGCAGGCATGACAATATAATCTGACTCTTGAGACATCCTCGGGCGGGGGTGAGGTCGGCAATCTATTACTTAGTTCACTCCAACAGCATCACCCAACTAAAACATTTTATTTTTCTCTCGATTTATTGAACTAATCTGTTTAATTTTCCCTCATTATCTTCAGGTTTTTTAATCAACTTTAAATTCAAAACAATAAGGAAAGTTTTTATGAATAGAATGAAATACTTTTGCTTAGTTTTATTCTTAATTGTAGCGCCGTTGTTAGCGCAAAATTCTCTTCTCCTGCGCCACCCTGCAATAAGCCCGGACGGTTCTAAAATTGCATTCTCCTATCAGGGGGATATATGGACAGTCCCCGCAGCCGGCGGTAATGCAGTTCGCCTTACAATTCACGAAGCTTACGAAGGATTTCCCAAATGGAGCCCCGACGGCAAACAGATTGCTTTTTCCGGTGCACGCTTCGGCAATAATGATATATTTGTTATTCCCGCAGAAGGAGGAACACCAAAAAGGTTAACCTATAACTCAGCTTCCGATCTTGTATCAACATGGGCAAATGACGGAACAATTTATTTTACTACCACACGCGAATTCAATCAGATTGAAAGAGACCCTGAAGTGTATGCAATTTCATCCGAAGGGGGAACGGAGTGGAGAGCACTCGATGCACTCGGCTTTGAACCTAATCCATCTCCCGACGGCAGGTTCATTGCATTTGTACGCGGCGGGTCTAATCCTATTTTCCGTGAAGCATACAGGCTGCAATCGCAAAGAGATGTATGGCTTTACGACACCAAGAACAAAACCTACGCAAGAGTAACTCCATCGGATGCAAATGATTACATGCCTGTCTGGAGCGATGCACGCACTTTCTATTATATAAGTGCAAACTCAGGCAAGTACAACATCTACCGCATGAAAATCGGCGATGACGGCAAACCGTCAATGCCTGAACAGCTTACATTCTATAAAGACTATGCAGTACGCTATATAAGTTTAACAGCAGACGGATCCACAATAGTTTTTGAAATGGGAACAGACATTTACACAATGGACGCAAACGGCGGAACTCCTAAAAAAGTTAATGTGCAGATAGGTGCCGATTACCGCTATGATCCTACTGAAGCTAAAACATTTACAAACGGTGCTCAGGATGTTGCAGTATCGCCAAATGGAAAACTGATGGCATTTGAAATACGGGGTGAAATATTTATTAAGGAAGTTGATAAAGATAAAACACGAAGCATAAATATTTCTGACAGCCCTTATAGGGATATGTCCCCCGCATGGTTAAGCGACTCAACACTTATCTTTACATCGGACCGTGAAGGAAATAATTTTGAAATTTATCTGGCAAAATCAGCAGATAAAAAAGAAACAAATATTTTTAAATCTTTGAAACATCAGATTATCCGCATTACGAAGACAGATCTGGATGAATCGGATCTGCAAATTTCCCCCGATGGCAAGAAGATTTCCTATACACGCGGCCGCGGTGACCTTATTGTTGCAGATATTTCTGCCGACGGTAAATTATCCAATGAAAAAATTTTACACGCCGGATGGGAACCTGCAACCGGTGTTGCATGGAGCCCTGACAGCAAGTGGCTTGCCTACTCAATGACAGACCTCTATACCAATGATGAAATTTATATTCAGCCTGTTGATAATTCACGTGAACGCGTTAATGTTTCCATGCATCCGCGCGGAGATTTTTCTCCTTTCTGGAGCGGAGACGGTTCAAAACTCGGGTTTATTTCCGAACGCAATAATAAAAGCAACGATGTATTTTTTGTATGGCTTAAAAAAGATGATTGGGAAAAATCAAAACAGGATTGGGATGATAAAGATGCTCCTGTAGAAAAGAAAGATGATAAAGCAAAGAAAGATATAACAATAAAAATTGATCTTGAAGATATTCATGAACGCATTGTTCAGGTTACATCATTCCCGGGTAATGAAAGTAATGTTATTATTTCAAAGGATGGCGAAACATTTTATTATGTCGGCCAGTCCAGCAGTGCACGCGGCAATGACATGTACAGCATTAAATGGGACGGCAAAGACCTTAAAGAACTTACCAAAGGGGGACAAAATCCGGGTGGTCTCTTTATGGATAAAGAAGGTAAATATATTTTCTATTCCAAAATGGGAAGCATTACCCGTTATGACATGAAAGGAGACAAACATGAACCTCTTCCTTTCGTAGCTAAGATGATTATTAATTATCCTGCCGAGCGCAAGCAAATTTTTGAAGATGCATGGCGCGCAATCAGAGACGGATTTTATGATCCTAAATTCCATGGACAGGATTGGGAAGCTCTGCATGATAAATATAAAGACATGTGCCTGAGTGCATCAACCGATAATGATTTCAGGGATATGTTCAACTATATGCTCGGCGAACTGAATGCAAGCCACATGGGCCTGTACGGTTCAGACAGAGCAGCAACTCAGCGCGAAAACACAGGATTGCTTGGCGCAGAACTTACTCCGGTTAAAGGAGGAATGAAAGTTCTCCGTGTTGTGCCTGATTCACCTGCCGATAAAGCAGCATCAAAACTTTTTGCGGGAGATATGATTACATCTGTTAACGGACAGGAAATAAGTAATGATATTAATTTCTATTCCCTCTTTACAAATAAAGCAGATGAGAAAGTTCTCCTCACTGTTAAAAATAAAGACGGCGATGAAAGAGAAGTCGCAATTAGGCCTGCTGCAAATATTAGACAGCTATTATATGAAGAATGGGTTAAAGAAAGAAAAAAACTTGTTGATAAATATTCCAAAGGAAGGCTTGGGTATATTCACATTCAGGGAATGAGCATGCCGAGCTTTGAAGTATTTGAGCGTGAACTTACCGCTGCAGGATACGGCAAAGAAGGTCTGGTAATTGACGTCCGCTATAACGGCGGAGGCTCTACCACTGATTATCTTATGACTGTATTAAATTATAAACAACATGCATATACAATTCCGCGCGGTGCTTCAGAGAATTTAGAAAAGGATAAATTAAAATTCCGCGATTTCTATCCAATCGGTGAAAGGCTTGTCTATGCTGCATGGATTAAACCTTCAATTGCAATGTGCAATGAGGACAGCTACTCCAACGCTGAAATTTTTTCTCATGCCTATAAAACTCTCGGCATTGGTAAGTTGGTCGGCTCTCCAACAAACGGCTCTGTAATTTCCACCGGACAGCGGACACTAATAGATGGTTCTTATGTGCGCCTTCCGGGCAGGGGATGGTTTGTTAAAACAACAGATAAAAATGAAGAACTCGGCCCTGCTATTCCCGATGTTATTGTGCAGAATTCTGTTAATGCCAAAGTAAAGGGCGTTGATGAACAGCTTAAAGCTGCAGTTGATGAATTACTGAAGGAAATAGACGCTAAGAAATAATTATAAATGTTGTTTGATCTGTGCAAATCCGTGTTTCTTTAACTTTTTGATGGAACACGGATTTCACGGATTAGACGGATTTCCACGGATAAAAAAAATTTTCCCCGCCTTAAATGATCTACTTAATTATTGTGTTACCGCTTCGCGGTTTTTGTTTATCATGCTCATGCCAATTATAATAATTTCATCCTTTATTTATGGTCTTAACTAATCATAATTATCTTAACTTATCAGTGTGCCATTGATATTACAACTTCAGGGTTTTCAGTTTAGGTGCAAATTTTCTAATTGTACCAACCACAGCAAGTGTCATTGTCCCGCCGAAGATAACAGATGGAACTAAACCTAATAATTTTGCCGCCACACCCGATTCAAAAGATCCAAGCTCATTTGAAGAACCGATAAAAATACTATTAACTGATGATACCCTTCCGCGCACTTCATCCGGTGTATATAATTGAATTATTGTAGCACGTATGACTACGCTTACATTATCGAACATTCCGCTTATGAGCAGCATTAAGAAAGAAAAATAAAAATCGGTGCCGACTGCAAAAAGAATTGTCGCAATACCAAATCCCGCAACACAAAAAAGAAGGTTTCTTCCTGCATACTTAAACAATGGCCTATGCGCCTGATAAACAGACATAATTATTGCACCTATTGCAGGTGCGGCTCTGAGGAATCCCAGTCCTTTTGCACCTACATGCAAAACCTGATCTGCAAAGATAGGAAGCACGCAAACAGCGCCGCCGAAAAATACTGCAAACATATCAAGGCTTATCGCGCTTAGTATAATCTGATTATTAAAAACATATTTAACGCCTGTGGTAAGGCTTTGCCAAACAGTTTCAACTCTTGTTTTTACAATTGGAGGCCTGCCTTTAACCATTGTCATAAAAACTAATCCGGCAAATTCAAACAGGAAGACGGCAATGTATGCTTCACCGATGCCCATATATCCGCATATCAAACCTCCTATTGCCGGACCGGTAACAGCGGCTATCTGCCATGCAAGGCTGTTCCATGTAGAGGCATTGCCCAATATTTCTCTTGGTATCAATGTAGCAAACAATGCAGATTGTGAAGGTGACATGAATCCGCGCGCCAGGCCAGTAAGGAATATCACCCCGTATAATGGAGCAGCGCCGGATGATAAAATATTTACAGGAGACATAGTTATGAAAATCAGCAATGCAACACAAACAAGATATGCACTGATAGAATAAAGCATAATTGTTTTTCTGTTTTTCAAATCCGCTATATGTCCAGCAAAAAGTGCAATGCTTAGAAAAGGTAAGGCTTCTGCCATGCCTATTAAGCCGAGTGATAAAGCATCATGTGTAATTGAATAAATCTGCCAGCCTATAACAACCGACTGCATTTGAATTGCGAAAGTAATTAGAAAGCGGGCTGATACAAACCTTCTGAATTCTATTATTTTTAATGCCGCATAAGCATCATTTTTCTTTATACTATTTTCCATTCTTTCCTGAAAAAATAAATCTGATAAACAACCGGTACAAAATTAAATTTCGATCTCTTCGGGATCATCATCCTTATGAACAACACGCCAATCATTTTCATCACGGTCAAAATCGGCAATCTTCTCCAACGGTACTTTCATATATTTACCCGATGCAGTAACGGCAACATCGCCATTTGCAAGAACAATTTCACCGGAGCCTTCAAACATACGTGAATTCTCGCTTGTAATTCTTCCAATGACTTTTAATTCCTCATTCAAAGGAATGGGCTTTTTGAATTTGACATTAAGATCAAGAGTTACACCCCAGACTTCAGTTTCATATTTATTAAGTATTGCCCTGCCTATAGTTTCATCAAGGATAGCAGATGCTATACCGCCGTGCATCCTGCCGGGGTAACTTTGATGTTCTACGGATGGGGTAAAAAGTGCAATAAGTTCCTGCTTTTCAGTAATATAGAAATGAGCATGTATTCCAAATTTATTCTTTAATCCGCATACAAAACACATTTTGGAATTGTGCTGCTTGCCCGTTATATGATGAATCATCAAAACCTCTTTTAGTAACTGACAAAAATAACTATTCCTTACCGCTTTATAAAAAATATTTTTACTGCTTCCGCTCATCGTTTCATGGAATATATTCCCTCTTTTGCGGCCTTAACTGCAAAGAATACAATTATTTATACCTAAAAAAATTTTATACTTTTAATTTAAATTATTCCCGGAAAGTATTAACCCGTTTTATTATTGCTTTCCCTTTTAATTATTTAACCTGTAATGATCTCAAATTAAGTGTCAGGTTATTAAGTAAAATATTTTTTTTATTAAGTATTTTGATATTTTAAAGCATCTGTTATTGCTCTTTACATTTGTTCTTAAAACTTTAAGTTCTTTTTTATTTAATTTTTTTTACAAGGAGGACAAATGTTAATTCACATAATAATTAACGAAACAAATATTAATAAAATCTTACCGGAGGAATAACCTTGAAAAAACAGTTTACAAAATCAGTTTGGGCAATCCTTGTAATAATTATTGCGCTAATGGCAGTAAGCTGCAGCAATATAGTTGCACAGGATCGTTTAAAAATAATGCCAGGATATGACCAGTACAAAAAAATGGCTCCTGAAATTGGCAAAGCGGCCATGGGTGCCAGATCAGGTTCTTTATACGTACAATGGGCTGAAGATGGTAAAAGTTTTACTTATACCTACAATCAAAAAAAATACAATTTTGATATTTCAAAAAAGAAAGCTGAAGAAGTTGGTGACGCTCCTGCCCAGCAGGGAAATCAAAACTTCGGCGGAATGCAGCGCGCAGGCAGAAGAAACCCTACAGGGAACAACAATATGGGTCCGCGCCCTGAAAGAGGAAGACAGTATATCATGGCTCAATCCCCGGATAAAAAATTCAAAGCCATGTATCAGAACAGAAACCTTTATATCGCAGACACACTCGGCAATAAATTTGCAGTTACAACCGATGGAAACGATCAGAACAGAATTAAATACGGAACTGCAAGCTGGTGTTACGGCGAAGAATTAACACAGACAACCGCTATGTGGTGGTCTCCTGACAGCAAGAAACTTGCTTTCTACCGTTTTGACGAAAGCAAAGTGAAAGATTATTATCTTCAGTATAAACAGCTTTCAGGTGCCGACTCTGTAGAAATTGAACCTTACACAAAAGTAGGAGACGTTAACCCTCTCGTTGATATTCTTGTTTATGACATGAATACAAAAGCAATTACCAAAGTTGATGTAAGAAACGGGCAGCCTTTCGATGATAACTGCATTGGCCATTATGTTTATGGTATTTCATGGACACAAGACGGCAAAGAATTAGTATTCCACCGCACAAACAGGCTTCAGAATACAATGGAATTATGTGCAGCCGATCCTAACACAGGCAATTGCCGTGTTATTGTCCGCGAACAGCATTTGGAAAGCTTTACCGATAATACTCCTGAAATGACCTTCCTGAGCGATAACTACCGTTTCATTTGGGAATCAGAGCGTAACGGATTCAGAAATTATTATTTATATGATTTAAGCGGAAAATTAATTGCTCCTCTTACAACAAATAAATTTGAAGCTGCAGGCATTATTAAGGTTGATGAAAAAGAGGAAGCTCTTTATTACATGGCACGCGACGGCGAAAACTACATGAAACTTCAGTTTCACCGTGTAGGCCTTAATGGTAAAGGGGATAAACTTTTAACCAATCCAATTTATAATCACACAGTAACTCTTTCACCTGACAATAAATATTTCATTGATGTATGCCAGACACACGATACCGCGCCTTTTACAAATCTTGTTAGTATAAAAGGAAAATTAATTGCCGAACTTGCAAAACCAGACCTTACAAAATTTGATGAGTTAGGACTTAAGAAAGTTGAACTTATTAAATATAAATCAGCAGACGGCAAATGGGATTTATACGGATTAGTTAATTTCCCTTCAAACTTTGATCCTAATAAAAAATATCCGGTATTGGTATCTGTTTATGGCGGCCCGGGAACTAATGCCGCACATGAAACATTCTCAACACCAAGTTCATTAACGGAATATGGATTCATCGTCGCATCATTCGATTCACGCGGCGCTGCTTTAAGAGGCAAAGAATTAGTTGATCAGCTATACGGAAAAATGGGCTCAGCAGAAATGGAAGATCAGGCACAGGGAGTTAAATCCCTATGGGACCGTCCTTATATTAATAAAGAACGTGTCGGCATTTACGGTACATCATACGGCGGTGCTTCGGCAGCTACATGTATCTTAAAATTCCCTGACGTATTTCAGGCAGCAGTTGCATGTTCAGGCGTTATTGACTGGCGTAACTATGACAATATTTACACAGAACGTTATAATGGTTTAGCGCTTCAGAATAAAGCAGGCTATGATGCAGGCAGTCCGCTAAATTATGTTAAGAACCTTAAAGGCAGATTGTTAATTTATTATGGAACGTCAGATAACAACGTACATCCTTCAAACTCATTGCAATTGATCAATGCATTACAAAAAGCAGGCAAGAGTTTTGAAGTTCAGGTTGGGCCTGATTTAGGGCATACAGCTGTTAATAATGACAGAATGATGGAATTCTTTATAGAAAATCTGATCATGAAATAGCAGTTTTATTTACATAAATATTTTATGGCAAGAGGCTGTTTTTACAGCCTTTTGCTTTTTAAAGACTATAGGCCGCAGATTAATTAAGCTTGTCCGTCCGTTAGGCGGAATGGTTATGATTTGTTAAGATAATATTCCCCTAATTAATTTCACCTTCAGGTGTCATCCCTTCGGGATTTTCATTTATGTTTGAGTAATCTTGTTACAATATTTCCATGCCTTCAGCATTTAGTTATTTTGATATAACCAATTTTCAAATCCCGAAGGGATGATATTATTATAATTCACTAAAATAAAACCGTCTTAGAACCGCGAAGCGGTGACATTAGTTTTTGATAAGATGCTTCTAATAATAAACATTACCGATTATCAGGTTGTAGCTTATAATTTGATTAAACGGTGTTAAATAATCATGAGCATACAAAATAACAGCATTCCAATAATGCCGATAGGTACAGCCGTAAGTCCGCCAAACGGGATAATAATAATACCTGTTACAATTGCCGCTATACTTCCTCCTATAAGATCAGCAGCATAGAGGCGGATAACATTAGCATTTGCATCCCGCGCTTTCATTGACACTGAATAGACAAATATTACCGAGCACATGAATGAAGAAACAAACAAGGAACTGTACGTAAATATAAAACCGTTTATGACGTGCGATTTTATAATATAATAAAGTACCATGTTTATTAAAACGAAAATTATCAGAATAAAACTTCCAATAACTGATGGCTTTAATTTAATTAATTTTGGAGAAGACATTAATTTTCCTGCATAGTAAGCTCCAACAGACATACCGGCCATAAATGCCGTTAGCAGTAATCCCAAATCTCTGTAAAGCGCTCCGTATCTGCTTTGATAGTTTAGAATTATAATGGATTCAAGAGCCATCCCGCCAAAACCCGAAACAGCCGCCAGAATAAAATACTTTGCTCTTGAGGATTTCCTTCCGGCTAATAGAACACATAAACCAATAATGATAACTAATAAAATAAATAGAGGCTTGGTAATAAAGTTACTTTGTAACAATGGATTCGTATCCTGCCATATACCCGGATAAAATTTTGAAAGCCATATTGAAATAGTGTAAGGATAACAAACTGGATTAGACTCAGAATTAATAATAGCACTATCCCCTTTAAGAATATTATTTACGCTTTCAAATCTGTCATTAGTATATATATATGAAATATACTGCGGTGTAACAAGTTTAGTTGCCGGTCGGTATTTTAAAAACCTTTCTTTTAAGATGGAAGGTTCAACAGGCAGCGGATATTGCGAAGCAATAAAAATATTATCGGAACCTGGAAGCACTACAATGTATTTGAAGGCCGACGCCAGAGCATTATATATGGCTCTATTTCTTTTGATGAGCTGCGGAGTCCACAAATTTTCTGAAGAAGACAGCTTAAATGAAATTACTCCTTTGGGATTAAGACATCGACTGCACTTTATAAAATATTCTTTTGTAAAAAATCTATTTGCCTGTAATGAGGCAGGTTCTATTGCTCCGGATAAAATCAAATCATATTTACTGCAATCATTCAAATACGCTGCCGGGTCTTCATAAATTATTTTTACTTTATCGTTGTTTAATGATGAATTTATTGCGCCGGCTAATGAGCTATTAAATAAATCAATTAATTTGCTATTTATCTCCACATAATCTATTTTTTTCACAGGCAGCTTTAGCATCTCATTAACCGTACCTTGATATCCGCCGCCAAGGATTAAAACATTATGCAGTTCCTCTGCATTTAATCCTGCAAATTGGACAAACTCCTCCGGACTGCTGCTTTCGCTATCGTAAGAGAGAACATCGTTTTCAAACAGGCACACCTGCCCTGCATCCGATATTATTGTCACTCTGTTATAGGGAGTATCTGATGACTCAACTACTCCATAATGATTCCATGATGCAGTTATTAAATCCATTTCTGATGATTTAACAATTAAAATAACTGACGCAAGTAAAACTGCAATAGAAACATATTTTAAAATGATATACTCATTTTTTATTGAATAGAAAAACACTAAAACAAAACAAATTATTCCGCAGAATATTCCAATTAAACTATTTTGAATTCCCGGAATTAAAAATAGAGTTGATGCAGCTCCTCCAAGCAATCCTCCAAGGCTTTCATAAGCATAAGCTTTGGCAAGATTTCCACTTTCAAGTATAAATGTTTTCGCTGTCCATTGGAATATTAGTCCGGTAAGAAAACTAAAAGGTATTAACGCAATTATAAGGCTGATAATTTGATTTGTGAAGGGGAGAAATTCTCCCGGAACTCCGCCAAATAGATTTCTTATGCCCCTAATAAATAGTATATCTGCATAAAGAATAATTCCTGTAAATAAGAAGGTAAATAAAATTCTTCTTAATGAAGGGATTTTTGAGTGACGCCCAATACCTGCACCCGATGCGGCACCTAACAACCAGAATCCAAGAGCCAGAATATAAATTAATTCAATCCCAAAGAATGCACAGTTCAATTCACGTAAAATTACAATCTGGCCAAGAATTGAAACAAATCCGGAAACTATTAATAGAATAATTAACTTATAGGACTTCATTTCTTATTCTTAAATTGGCTTTCGCTGAATACCACGGCCTGGAATACAAATAGAGATGCACTCTTCCAATCGCCCGCTTCTAAACCTGCTTTATAACAAAGCTGATCCAGAAATGTATTTTTATCCCACCCTGTTTCAGTTGCAACCTGAGGTAAAAATAATGCCTGATAATTTCCCTTTTTAACTATTACACCATCTCTGCCCAGAACGATCTCATCTGCACTTTTTATAGGTTTAATTGGAGTAAGAACCGATATTTCTATTTCAACCTTTTTAAATTCTTCTTCAGTTAAAGGAGAAAAGCGAGTATCATTAAAAGCACTATATAACGCCATGGTGCCCACCACAGACGATAAAGGTGTATCTTCCATAGTATGTCCAATACATCCCCTCAGATCATTATTTATTCTAAGAGTTACAAAAGCACCTCTCTTCATTTTAAGTTGTGGATTTAAATCCCTTGGCAGAGGAGTAGTACGCCCTGCAAAATATTCTGCAATTGTTTCTCTTGCATAAGCGAGAAGAGAAATTTTATCCTGATCTGTAAGGCTGTAATCCGATTTACCTGTTACTGCATCAACATCTTCCTGCTTAACTGCACTTCCTTTCCCAATAACAACTGCACCGTAACCGACCACCCTGTTAACATCGCCGGAGGATGTATAACCCGAATTGCTGTAACTTATTACCTTGGCTGTAACAGCGCCTAACTCCTTTGCCGCTGCAATACCGGCAAGAATGGGCGCTTCGCCGCAGGCACTCGTAACAAGGTTTTTTATTCTGCCGTCTGCTTGTGTCTCCAGAACAGATTTTATTTTATTCAGGTCAAGGCTTGCAATTGTTTTTAGTGTGTTATTATCGGCTGCTACAGCATCATCAAAAGCCGGATAGTGAGACAGATCCGAACTTATTACTATTAATGCTTTTTTGCTTTTTAATATTTTAGCCAGCGCGTGTCCGAATTTTGTGCATATCTCCAAATTATCACTTGCAACAATTATAGGAAGCAGTTTTGTTTTGGGGA
>TBL_comb47_HYPODRAFT_10004325_pt1 | contig 16374 bp, 8 predicted proteins | sample TroBogypolimnion_40_FD_10682 | JGI IMG/M metagenome (IMG submission 10682)
CGGTAGTGGCCACTCACGCCAAAAGCTCTCCGCAGCAGACTTTGATTCACGCCCCAACGCTAACCTCATATCTTCGCCAGTCCAATTTCCACGATGTTAGGTACAAACTTTGCGGATGAACCACCGTTTCCAGCCGGGGCCTCCCGGGGTGGTTTGCCCCTACCTTTCCCTCCATCGCGGTGAGCAGGTGGCCGTTCTTCAGACGGATGGCGTTAACTGCTTTGCAGCCAGGCCAGGCCGGAAACCAGGTTGTCTTGACATTATTCAGTTAACAGTTAACAGCCGTTCCCCATCCGACTAACCTATCCAAACATAACGCCAGAAAAGATGAGTCTCAAATCACAATTGGTCCTCCGGGCTTTGGCCGGACTGGTGCTCCTGCCGGCGCGTTGTTTATCCCCGCCGGCTCGCTGAGATTCTGGCGGAGCTGGGCTTTCCTGGCCTCGCTCTCAGCATGGGGGGTTGGGAGTCTATTTTTGCAGACGCGATCCCAAATTCGTCGAGCGCCGGCTGCTGCTCAGGGAGAAATTGAGCGAATGGAAACTCATTCATCCCGTTCCTCTGGTAAAACCGCGGAGTTCAGAAGGCCAACCCTTCCCGCGCCCTCTTGGCAATTAGAAACTGGGCCTAAAATTGGAATGGACGCGGAGCAGGCGTGCTGTAGAAATGTTAATATGAGATTCGCGAACTCGCTGGTCGCATTAGGCGTCGTCCTTCTGGTCACAGGCAACGGCTGCGGCCACAAAACCGACGGCCCTACGGGGAAAAAGGGACCTGGAACGACATCCGCTGGCCCGGCCGAGGCGGCGGGGACGGCCGCCGGCGAGGTCAACGAGACGGGTTTCGCACCGGCGGCCCGTTTGGAGCCCGGGCCAGGGGGTGTGCTCTACGGCGTGGCGTCGAAAGGTGGGCGCCACGGCAGCGGCGTGGTCTTCAAGCTGAATGAGGATGGCTCCGGATTCAAGGTCCTGAAGCATTTGGCTTGGAGTGAGGGGGCAACCCCGTTAGCGGGCTTGACGCTGTCGGAGAACATCCTGTACGGGACCGCCTCGGTGGGCGGACGGTCGGGTGCCGGCACCGCATTCAAAGCAACTGCTGACGGTTCGGGCTTCAGCGTGCTCAAACACTTCGGCGGCGAGGCCGGGGAGAAGCCCCAAGGGGAACTCACGCTGGACGGCCGGACACTGTACGGCACGACCGTCAACGGTGGGAAATCAGGCAAAGGTGTGGTTTACAAGATGAACACCGATGGCTCCGGGTTCATGGTCCTCCATCACTTCGGGCCGGGTGACGGGGAGTATCCTTTTGCGGGCTTGAACCTGTCGGGCAACACGCTCTACGGCAGCACCTATGGTGGCGGCAGCAACCGAGCAGGGACGATTTACCGGCTTGAGACCGATGGGTCCGGGTACGCGATCATCTTGCATTGCGGCTGGTTGAATGGTGCGAATCCGATGATGCCGCACCACCGAATGGTCCTTTCCGGCAACACCCTCTATGGAACCGCCCCCGGCGGCAGCCACGGTGGCGGCCTCGTGTTCAAAATCGGCACAGACGGTTCGGGGTTCACGGTGCTGAAGCAACTGGGCGTCCCACTTGCGGATGCGGGGGCCTTTCCGGGACCACTGACACTGGCGGAGAACAACGTTTATGGGGCGCTGGAGCACGGCGGCCGGACCGGCCGCACGTCCTGGGAGGGAGCGTTCTTCAAGGTGGGGACGGATGGGTCTGGGTTCGGGTTTATCAAACGGTTGACCCGGGCCGAGGGGGCCAAGACAACCGCTGCTCCGGTTTTCGTGAGCGGCGCGCTTTACGGCGTCGCCCCGCAGGGCGGCGGTGGAAACAAAGGCACACTCTTCAGACTGAGTGCCGACGGGGCCGAGTTTGCCGTCCTGAAGGAATTCGGCGCCGACGAACCCAATTAGGCGCCCGCCTCCCTGCCATCACCCCGGTTCACAGGGATTGGCCGGGGCGTAATTCGAGCTCCGGGCGAGTTCGGCTTGGGATTCCCTGCCAGGGGCGTAGGTCACCTGGCGAAAGAGAGCGAGGGATCGGATGCAGGAATGGCTGGATCGGGTGAGCACCATTCTGGTGGCGTTCCGTACCTACGCTGTCGCTCGCCTCGACACGCTGTGAGTCATCACGCGGCCGTCCGTGAGTGTTCAGGGGAACCCGACCGAGAATGGTCAAGGACAGAAGGCAGTCGCGAAGAAGAAAAGGCGTTCGCGGGGCGTGAAAGGTCTTGGACAACGAGGTGACGAGAGCGACCAGCCAACGCGAAGGCCAAGTCGCTTCGCGCCTAAGGCAACGCATTGCATATACCCTTATTTCATATAGCACTTCAGAACGGATTAATAATGTCAAGTGCTCGGTTTACTTGCACTTTTGCGGAAGTCCTTGCAGCGCGATGGAGCGGGTGAAGGGCATCGAACCTTCACATTAGTTACATCTTTATATCATTGCAAGAGAGTAGGTTGCAACACGCTGTGAACGATGTAGCCAGGCTCTTCGAGTGGAGAATGCCGCAGAAATGTGGTGCTTTGTGGTTTGGAGTGGTGTTCTTTGCGCCGCTCGTCGAGTTTCGCCCCACCGGGCCACGGCCAAAACCATCGCCACGTACGAGGCCCTCCCCGTCGCAAGGCGTGCTGTTCTCGGCGCGGAGCCAAACTGATAGCCGCAACCCCTACCGGAAGCACGCGATCCTGTCGCCTACCGAATCCATCTATTTCAAGTCATAACATTCGACGCCCAAACCGCCTTTGCCCTGGAGAACCGCTTCGGAAGCGTTTACGATGCTCGTATGCGCGGAAAACATAGCTGGAAGACCTCGCTGGGCGTTGCTGGGAGCTTGAGCCTCCTGGTCGCGATCTGCCTCGCCGGCCAACCTGCACTCCCCCCGCCAAGGATGACTTTTCTGGACAACGGGGAAGTGCGGATTGGAATGGACTTGGCCTTGGGGGGTGCGGTGACGTTCATCTCGAGCAAGAAGCACCCCGGCAACATCATCAACAGCGCGGACCTGGGCCGCCAAATACAGATGTCCCACTACTCGGGGCCTTGGCCGTTTGAAGTCGGGAGCAAGAAGCCGCACTCCACCTGGGCGGGGTTGGGTTGGAATCCCATTCAAACCGGCGACTGCTACCTGAATCCATCGAAAGTCGTCGAGTACAGGAATGACGGGAAGGAACTCTACGTCAAGTGTATCCCCATGTTGTGGCCCATGAACGAGGTGCCCGGCGAATGCATCTTCGAAACCTGGACCATCCTGGAAGGGCCGGTCATCCACATGCGTTATCGCTGCACCAACCAGCGACAGGACAGAACTCAGTATCGTCCATGCCCGCAAGAGCTGCCGGCGGTTTACACCATTTCCAAGCTCTCTCGTTTAATGGCCTATGTTGGAGACAAGCCGTTCACCGGCGACAAGCTGACGCAAATCGCCAACGACTGGCGAAAACCGTGGCCGTGGACACGTTTCATTGCCACCGAGGGCTGGGCCGCGCTGGTGGATGACCACGACTGGGGGCTGGGTGTGTTCAAGGAAGACGGGGGTGAGTTCCACGGCGGGATTTACGGCGATGAAAGGTCGGAAGACCCCAAGCACAGCTCAACTGCTTACCTCGCCCCCATTCACGTGGAGAACTTCGATTACAACATCGTCTATGAGCACCGCACGGAGTTTGTGGTGGGCAAGCTTGCGGACATCCGCAAAAGGTTCCATCAAATGGCGACTCCGACTCCGCCCGCCTGGCGGTTTGACCATGACCGGCAGCACTGGACTTTGAGAAATGCCACCGATCAAGGTTTTCCGTGCAAAGGGGAATGGCGGATCAAGTTTGGCGATCAGAAGCCTCGATTGGAGAGCGGCATTCGGTGTTGGAAAGCGGAGGAAGCGCCCGAGCTGGCTGTGACAGCAGCTTACACCGGCGAGGAACCGGTCTCGCTCCAAGTATTTTGGAAACGGCTGGATGAGGACAATTTCGAGAGCAAGAAGAGCCTCAGCTTGCAGTTGAAGCCTGACGGCAAACCCCACACCTACCACTTGGAACTAAAGAGTTCGCCAGAATACCGAGGTCTGGTCACGGGTTTGGCCATTGAACTCGCTGACGCGCCGCGGCCAGGAGAAGAACTGGCTATTCAATCGATCATCCTCACCCCTTCGTCCCATCGCTCGGAGTAAAACAGCGGTTTAACCCTACGCCAAATACGGTCTAGCCGCTTCGATGTATAGTAGATGACACCATGTGCAAATCTGAAACCCTAAACTCAAGCTCCCCAGGAAGCGGTATGAACCGCAGAGAATTCCTTACCGCGGCCGCAAGTGCCGCTGGCCTGGCATACGCGCCGGCAGGACTGGCTGTCCACAATGACGCCGAATCGAAGCCGAGCGGTGAAACTGCTCGCGATGACGGGGGAGGGCGGCGACTGCCGCGCGTGTGGAACCGGCCGGTGGACCCCGCGAACCATCCTGGCGCAAAGCTCCGGCCACATCCGGCGGTGACTTGGGAGGATCTTGGCGGGGAGAATGTATGTCACACCATCGCCCTGAGGTATTTCGAGATCAGGCACGGGGCCAATGGCGTCCGACGCGTGGTGAATTACAAAGAGACGCTCGACCGGTTCACCAAGTTGTATGATTTCGGCCGCGCCATCGCCCCGCACTACAAGTTTCTGTTCACCGAGAACTACAAGGAGGTCATTGACGAGATTCAGGCGCGCGGGTTGCTGCTCCATCATGTGTGGGGTTATGAGCCCGCCAACAACCGCTCAGGCGACGACCCGGGTCCAGTGCCACCTGAGGCGAATGATTACCTGGTGAAAGTCTTCGGCCGCCGGTTCACGGGCTTTGACAACGGTGAGCATGACTGCGGATATACGCTCGGCATGGTGAACACCTATCCCAAACCGAAAACCCGGCAGGAGGGATGGGAGCACTTCATGGATTACGAATTCACGATCGCCGAGGAGCTGCGGCATAACTTCACGGCGCTGTCGAACAACACCTTCCAGCCATACCTGGCCGATATTGGGGACACGCGGATGATTGGGTGCCAGATTGCCCAAAGCAAGCCCAACGTTCCCATGTGGTGCGCGCTGTTGCGAGGCGCCGCCAAGCAGCACGGGCTGCTCTACTGGGTGTCTCCCAGCCTCTTCAATCGGTGGGGCTGGAGAGAGCAGGGTGCGAAGTCCACGGAACTTGACGGGACCAGCGTGTCCCTGCTGCACCGTCTCTGGCATGTGGCCTACATGTATGGGGTGGCCATTATCATGAGCGAGGCCGTCGACTTCGACCGGCGAAAGACCGTCACAGTGAACGTGGATGGAGTGGAACACCAGGCGCCGGCGCTGGACCCGACGGCCCAGCAGCATCTGCAAATTAAGGAATGGATCCACCAGCACCCCGCGCGGGGCGTCATGCATACGCCCGTGGCAGTCCTCTGGGACTTTTACGCCGGCTGGATTCCGCCCCGCCGCACGCCGGCGGACGGACGCCCGTTCCACACCTGGGGGATCACGCCTTACGAAAAGGGCGATTATCAGATTGACGCCTGGTTTCGCGAACTCTATCCCGGTTATGAGGATTCCTCCTACTACCGGGATGAGCGCGGCTTTCTGACCGCCACGCCGTGGGGCGACAGCTTTGACGTGCTCATGTCGAACACGCCGCGCTTTGTGCTCAACCGGTACAACGCCGCCGTGATTATCGGTCCCACGAAGATCGAAGGACAGTTGCTCCAAACCGTGGAGGACTTTGCCGCTCGCGGAGGCTCCGTCGCTACCACCGCAGCGCAACTGACGCCGGAGTCCGCGACCTTGTTTGGGGTGCGGTTGATCGGGAAAACGGTCACGGACAGGTATGCAAAGCTGTCCACGGGCCTGGGTTTCAGCGAGGCGAAGTTCACCCGGCATGCTTTAGAGCCTCTCGAAGGCGTTGAGGTCCTGGCGCGAAACTATCACGGTGAGCCGCTGGCATGCCGACGCCGCACGCCGCAGGCAGGAGAGATTCTGGTGTTCGCCGCGGACTTCGGTGTGAGCGACAAGGTGGCCGAGCGCCCCGCCGTGGCGGAGGAAAATGTCCCCATCGTGCCGTCGCACCTGATGCTGCAGCACGTGAAGTCCATTCTCTTGCCGTGGCTGGCGCAGTGGAACCTGGTCGAGGTCGAAGGCCCTCCGGTTCAGTTCCTGACCAACCTGACCCACCGTCCGGACACTTTGGTCGTGACCTTGTGCAACAACTCGCCCTTTCCCTGGAAGGGGGCGGTGCGATTGAAAGGCGCGCGAATCTCTTCCGGCTCCAACTGGATGACCGGCGAGGCGGTCGCGACGGGCGAGGCATTGCGGATGGCCATCAAGCCTCACGACGTGGTCGTCGTTGAATTGCGCGCTGAACAACCGGTGGTGGCCTTCAGGAATGACGAAGGTCCCGCGCCCACGCCGGCCGAACTGGAGCGCAAGAGCGCGGCCTTGTTCGCCAGGTTGGCGGGCGAGAAGCGCAAGTAAAGGCAACGATTTGAGCAAGTTCGTTGAACCATGACATCATGAAATCCGCACGACCGCTCCTCGTTATAACTTTGGCCTTGCTCGCATGGGCCGTCCACAGTCCGGCGGCAGATTTGGCACGGCAGCACATGGTGCTGGACGACGACTGGAGGTTTATCCTGGCGGATCAGACCAACGCAGCGCCGGTGGACTTCGACGACACGGCATGGCGACCGGTGACATTGCCACATGACTGGAGCATTGAAGGGAGAAGATACCCAACCGCACCGATGGGTGGCGATGGCGGATTCTTTCCATCCGGTATCGGCTGGTATCGCCGCCATCTGGCTGTGCCCGCCCGTTGGGCGAACCGCACGGTGGAGGTCGAGTTTGAGGGGGTCTATCGCGATGCCGATGTGTATCTCAATGGGCACAAGCTGACGTTCCACCCCTATGGCTTCACCTCGTTTTTCGTTGATCTGACGCCGGCATTGCGCTTCGGCAAAGACAACGTGCTGGCGGTCCGGGTCGACAATTCGCTGCAAAAAAACAACCAAGCTTATACCGGTTCCGGGATTTACCGGCACGTTTGGCTGACCGTGATGAACCCGGTTCACGTGGCGCCGTGGGGGGTGTTCGTCACCGTGCCGAAGGCGGTCACGGAGTCGGCCCAAGTGACGGTGCAAACGGAAATACTGAACGAGTCATCCACGGCGGCGCAGGTGACGTTAGAAACCGAATTGTTTGCGCCTAACGGCCAGTCCGTTGGCCGGGTGGAAACGAAATGTGATGCGTTTTCGGCCGGCACCAATCAGATTGAGCAACGCTTCCAGTGGCGACATCCCGCGCTGTGGTCGCCGGAAAGTCCGCAGTTGTCCCGGGTGCGGACACGGGTGTTGGCAGGAGGGAAGATATTGGACGAAGTCAGCACGCCCTTCGGCGTACGGTCACTGGCGTGGTCTGCCGAGACAGGACTGCAAATCAACGGCGGGACGGTAAAATTGAGCGGCGGCTGCATCCATCCCGACAACGGGGTGTTGGGCATGTGCGCGTTTGACCGGGCCGAGGAGCGTAAGATTGAACGGCTCAAGGCGGCCGGCTTCAACGCCATTCGGACGACGCACAATCCACCGTCGCCTGCACTATTGGCGGCTTGTGACCGGCTGGGAATGCTGGTATTGGATGAGGCGTTTGATGCGTGGGCCATGGGAAAATACGGGTATGGGTTCGATTACAGCATGTGGTTCAAGGACTGGTGGGAGCGAGACATTGAATCGATGGTGCGCCGTGACCGGAATCATCCGGCGGTGGTAATGTGGAGCACTGGCAACGAGATTCCGGGAGTCTTCGAGGCGATGGGCGCGGAATATGGCCCGAAACTGGCGAACCGCATTCGTCAACTCGACCCCACGCGGCCTGTGACCTAAGGCATCGTTGATTGGCCACCGGACCGGAATGACCCAAGCCACGGGGCTGATCAGAAGTTGAAAAACGCGGAGGCGAACTGGAATGCCCTCGACATTGTTGGCAGCAATTACACGCTCGACCAGCACATCGCGCGCCATCAGGGATTCCCGAACCGGGTTCTGGTGAGCACGGAATCCATGCCACCCCTTGGCATGGCCCGGCAAGTCGCGGACAACGCCTATGTGGTCGGCGACTTTATCTGGACCGGGCAGGATTACTTTGGGGAATCCGGCCTGGGCCACTGGTTTTATGAAGGCGAATTCGACGTGCCTTACCCCCGCAATGACGGGGGCCCGGGCCTAATTGACGATCGGGTGTATCCGGAACATGGCGCCAACAGCGGCGTCCTGGATTTGCTCGGTTTTGCCAAGCCCGCCGCGCATTGGCGGAACATCGTTTGGAACAGGGGCGAAACCCTTTACCTGGCAGTGCGCCAGCCTGAGGACGGAAAGAAAATCAAGGTCACGGGTTGGGGTTGGTTTCCAGCTTGGGAAAGTTGGACCTGGCCAGCGCACGAAGGAAAGCCGATCGAGGTCGAAGTCTATTCCCGCTATCCCACCGTGCGACTTTACTTGAACGGCAAGCTCGAGGGCGCGCGACCGACCACGCGCGAAGCGGAGTGTCGCGCGGTGTTCAAACTGAATTATGCGCCGGGCATGCTCAAGGCGGTGGGTGTCCAGAACGGCAAGGAAGTCGAGGACTGCCGGTTGGAAACGGCGGGCGAACCGGCAGCCATCCGTCTTACGCCTGACCGCGGCACCATTCATGCCGGCGGGCAGGACTTGTCGTTCATCACCGTCGAGGTGGTGGATCAGCAGGGGCGTCGGCAGCCCAACGCCAATGAAGAGATCCACTTCGAATTGACTGGACCGGGGTGCATTGCCGGTTTAGGCAACGCGGATCTTAAGACGGAGGAGACTTACCAGGGAACCCGGTTTCGTGTCTTCCACGGTCGCGCCTTGATCGTTCTGCGCAGCGAAAAACAACAGGGCACGCTGGTTCTTAACGCCCGATCGCCAAGCTTGGCCCCGGCCGTCAGCAAGGTTAAAAGCAAATAAATCACCCCGAACTCCAAAATGAGTTGTTCACCGGGTAAGACCTTGCCAAATCCAGCGGATGATCACGCGCCGAATATCCCGCAGCAGCAGCGTCATCTTGGTTTCGTCGATAACTCTGTTTTCTCAATGAAGAACGGCATGGCAAAGGCCTTGATGGTTCTTTGTTGTCTGACCGTGACGGACCTCGTGGCCGGGAACGTCATAATCACCGCAGACCTTCCGCATCGTCGGCCCATCTCTCCATGGATTTATGGCATTAATGCTTATGAGAGCATTTCAAGAGCCCCGCGCAACCTGACTTTGAACCGCGCGGGAAGCAACCGATGGACGGCTTATAATTGGGAAAACAATTTCTCCAATGCTGGCAGCGACTGCGGCCCCTACATCAACGACGACAGCCTGAGCAAATCCTCCGTGCCCGCTGAAGCTGTTCGCTCAATCGTGCAGGCGGATCGAGCCCGCGCCAATGCCAGCCTCATCACGGTCCAACTTCAGGGTTACGTCTCCGCCGATAAGAATGGCAACGTCAACGTTTCCAACCCGAACCACCTCGCCGCCCGATTCAAGCAAATAGCCTATCAGAAGCAAGCTCCGTTCACCGAAACGCCCCCTGCCTCGGAGGCCTACGTTTACATGGATGAGTTTCTTTGGACGTTACGCGCTCGATTCATTAATGACATCTACGCCGATTCTGTTTGCCCCACCTTTGTCAGCTTGGATAACGAACCCGAGCTGTGGAATAGCACACATTGTGAAATCCAACCCCAACCCATCAACCCTGATGGGTCTATTCGGAAGACCATCCGCCTTTGTCTGGCTTTGAAGACCCTGGATCCCGAAATCCAGCTCTTCGGCCCAGTCCATTACGGATTCAACGGTCTTGTTAACTGGAAAAACGCCCCCGGCTATTCTTCGTCCTACTGGTTTATTGACCATTATTTGAAAGCCATTAAAGCCGCGTCCGATCAAGCCGGCGCGCGATTGCTGGATGTCTATGACTTTCACTGGTATTCCGAGGCGACCGTCAACGGCGACCGCATCATCAGCCTCACGAGTTCCAATCTCAACGACGCCCAGGTTCAGGCTATCGTCCAAAGTCCACGCAGCCTCTGGGATTCCACCTACAGGGAGAACTCCTGGGTCGCCGACTATCTTGGCGGACCCATCCATATCCTGGACCGAATCCAATCTCGCATCGCCGCCGACTGGCCCGGAACTCGCCTGGCAATTACAGAATATGCCAATGGCGGCGATAACCATATCGCCGGGGCCATTGCCCAGGCCGACAACCTGGGCATTTTCGGCAGCTACGGGCTATTCGCCGCCGCCGCTTATCCGACCACCCACAGTTCCCCCTTCATTCTGGCCGGCTACAAAATGTTCCGTGACTACGATGGCAACCTTGGCTCCTTCGGCGATCTCTCGATTCCTGCCGTCTCCAGTGATACCACGAGTGTCTCCGCCTATTTCAGCCAGGATTCTCTTCGCCCCAACCGCTACGTCGGGGTAGTCATCAATCGTTCCAACCATTCTCAGGACGCTCGATTTGTTGGGCTGAACTTCTCCGGTTTCGCCCGGGTCTTTCGACTCAGCGGGACCCAGACATCCCCCGTGTTTGTCGAACAACTTCCGGTTAATCTCAACACTTGGTCCATCTCCCTACCGTCGCTCAGCATTTCCACCATCGAAATACTGGGCCCATCTCCGAATGGCCACCCCTAACCGTCCCTAAATTCGTATGCCAAGATCTTCACACTCGACCCGCAGCAAGCTGAAATCACCCACCATCGCGTTGGCTGCATTGGCATTCGGGCTCTCGTGTCTGCTGACCGCTGCTGTGCAACCCATTATGGCGGGGGAAAATGTTCCCCTCGGCAATCCGGGCTTTGAAACCGGCGGATTTGAGCCTTGGAGGCATAGTGGCGCCGTCGAAGTGGTAAAGGACCGGCCGCGCAGTGGCCAGTGGGTTCTTCATTTTGGCGGCGGTCCCAGCACAGTGGAACAAACGGTGCTGGTAAAATCCAACTCGACCTATTGTTTCCGGGCATGGCTGCGCAGCAGTTCCGGCGCCTTGACAGTGGCCCTGGGCGCGAAGAATTACGGTGGCTTGCTGCGAACCGTCTCCACCGCGCGCGGAGATTGGACGAGGGTGGAATTGCCCTTCACCACCGGTCCCTCCGCCACGCGCGCCACCCTCTTTGCCCAAGCCCACTACGACGCGTGGGGTGACGATTTTTCTCTGGAGTACCTCGGACCGGCCCCGCCAAGCCGGAATGTCGAGAGCACGAACACCATCGAACGCCTCGAACCTCGGATTCCCGCGACCGAACTTGGCGTGACCCAGCTATCCAACGAAAGGATGGACTGGCTTCTGGACCAGCGCTTTGGCTTGTTCATTCACTGGGGTTTGTACGCCGGCCCGGGACGTAACGAATGGGTCATGAATAACGAGGCCATCCCCCCGGAGAAGTACAGAAAATACGCCTCCCCGGAGAGCGGTGACGAGTACTTCGCCGCCGACCGTTTTGATGCCCGGGCCTGGGCGCGATTGGCCAAGGACGCCGGGATGCGCTGGCTTTGCCTGACCGCACGGCATCATGAGGGTTATAGCCTTTTCGATGTCCCGCACCCTAACGCCTTCACCAGTGTGCAGACCCACAAACGCGATTTCATCGCCGAGTATGTCGCCGCCGTGCGGGAGGCCGGGTTGGGCGTTGGAATTTACTACTCGCCCTTGAGTTGGCGTTATCCCGGGTATTTCGATCCCACGGGCAAGGATTGCCGGCCCAACAATTGGAAATATCAGACCGACCCGGCGCATCACGAAAATGCGCGCGTCATGAAGGAGGAGAACTACGTGGCGGTCAAACAGCTCATGACCAAATATGGGCGTATCGACCATATTTACTGGGACGGCGGCTGGCTCAGCCATGAGGGGTCGGACGCCGCTGCGGCGTATTTCCACGAGCCCGGCCTTTACCTGGATCCCAAGAATCCATGGCCGATTGGGAAGGAATACCAGGACATGGATCCGGCGACCGGAAAGGCCTGGGGGATCATGGGCTTGGTCAGGCATTATCAGCCGGACGCCATCACCAATCCTCGTTACGGCTGGATGGGGGATATCGGCGAGGAGGAAGGCGGCGACCCGGTCATCGGCCCGATACGAAGCGCCCAACTTTGCGACAAGAACCTGACCATTCACCCAAGCGGATGGGGCTACCCGAAGGAGGCCATTCGCCGCGGAGAATGCATGACCCGTGATGAGGTCATTCGCTTGTTGGCCGATTGCACGGTGCGGAACATGACCATGCTGCTGAATGTCGGCCCGGACCGTCATGGGGAGATTCCGCCACTGGCGCAGGCCCGGCTCCGGGAGGTGGGTGCGTGGCTGGCGAAGGCGGCTGAAGCCATCTATGGCACCCGCGGCGGGCCCTGGCATCCCGAGGACGGCCGATACGGCTATAGCCGGAAGGGCGACACCATTTATGTTCATCTGCTCAAGGATCAGCCAGGTGACAAGTTCTCACTGCCCCCAGTGGGGCCGCTGGCGCCGGTGAAATGTTGGGAGGTGGTCACCGGCCGAACGTTGCCCTTTTCCAAGGCCGCGGATTGTTCGGTCACGATTACGGGAATCGATCGGACGCACAGTCCGGTTGACACCATTATCGGCGTGCGCTTTGACAAGGATGTCATGACCTATGCCCTGCCCTACAAATGAAAACACCCACACTCCTCATATTTGCCATCGCGTCCGGAATATTGACGTCCGCACGACCGGCGGCGACGGCCGCGCCCGCACCGGTTTCTCCGGAGGCAATCCAGCGCATCGAATCGCTCGCACCCGCGGAGCCAACGGCCGCTCCGGCCAAGCCGCGCAAGGTCATGATTTTCTGCAGCGTTACGGGATGGCGGCCTCCGGCAATCTCGCTGGTCAACAAAACCTTCGAGATTCTCGGCCAGAAGTCCGGCGCGTTTGAAGTGGCGGCCGTGTCGGAGGACGCGTCGATTTTCACCCCGGCGAAGCTCGCGGAGTTCGATGCGATTGTCATGAACAACTGCAATGAGCTTCGACTTAACGAGGAGCGGAGCCAGGCGCTCCAGGACTTCGTCAAGAACGGAAAGGGCGTCGTCGGGCTGGGCAGCACGATCTCGATCATTAACTGGCCCGAGGAGGCGGAGATGATGGGCGGCAATTGCTTCAGGCATCCGTTCACGGGCGTGCCCTCCAATCCGAAAAGCACCTGGGCTTTGAAGATCGACAATCCCTCGCATCCGCTCACCAAGATGTTCAATCCGCGCGGGATAAAAACCGGGGATGTCCTGTATCAGGTCGTCGGGCCGTATTCGCGCGACAAGATGCGCGTGCTCCTGTCCTTGGACGTCAACGATCCGCGGACGGCCCCCATCGTGGTTCCGGGAAGCGTGAACCGGGAGTTCCTGGCCTACCGGCCGGACAAGGATTTCGCGGTTGCCTGGATTCGCGATTACGGCGAGGGGCGCGTGTTTTTCAGCGTCCTAACCCACGCGAGCGGCAGCATGCTTTTCGATTCGGCTATGCTTCAGCATTTCCTGGATGGAATCCAGTTCGCGCTCGGGGACCTAAAAGTGGACACCAGTCCGAATCCGATCGTCCGCGGCAAACCAGCCCCAGCGGTTCCACCGCGCAAGAGCGTTGCCGAATGGACCGCGTTGCTCGACAGCTCGAATTCAAATGCGAGGGTTGAAGCAATCCTCGCTCTTGGCGACCTGGGTGAAGCAGCGAAGATCGCGCTGCCGGCGATGATCGCGTTGCTGAAGGACGGCGCGCCGGACGTGCGGTTCTTCGCGGCGATAGCGCTCGGCAAGGTGGGCGCCGCGGCGGTTCCGGGCGTGACGGGATTGCTTCACGACACCAACGGAGCTGTGCGCGCCGCCGCCGCCCAGACGCTCGGCCGGATCGGACCGGATGCGCGCCAATCGACGCCGGAACTCCAGCCGTTGATTCTGGACAAGGACGCCGCCGTGCGGACGGAGACGGTCCGGGCGCTTGGAAGAATCGGGAAAGAGACTTCGGTTCCAACGCTGATCGAATTGCTGCGGAGCAATATAGCCGATGTCCGGGAAGCCGCCTTCGACGCGCTGGGTGAGATGGGGCCTGCGGCAAAAGCCTCTTTGCCTGCGCTGGCTGAAATCCTGCGGGGCCCGGATACTGCCGCCGACACGGCAAACAACGGTTTCTACGGGGGGTTCTATGCCGGAGGCCCGAAAATGGATGCGCTGCAGACGGTTTGTTGGATGTCAGAACTACCGGAAGCCAGCAACGCCATTATCGCGGCCACCAGTGTTTTTCGCGGCAAGGGCGAGAAGGGGCTGAGCCCCGCTTTGGTGTTCGAAGCGATGGGCCCAAACGCCAAACCGGCCGTTCCCGCGCTGATCGGTCTCCTACAGGAAAAAAGCGGCAATACTCAGGGATATGCCGCCAGAGCTCTCGGGGCCATCGGCCCCGCCGCCGCAGAGGCGATTCCCGCTCTCGCCGGTTTGCTGGAAGACAAAAACCAGTTCGCCCGCGTCAGCGCCGCGGAAGCCCTCGGGCGCCTTGGGCCTTCGGCGGTTCGGACGCTGGTTCAGGCTCTGCAAAGCAAGGATTGGCTCGTGCGGGCCAAGGCCATCCAAGGGTTGGGCGCTCTGGGATCGGCCGCGGCTCCGGCCGCGACGGCGCTGCGGGAAAAACTCCAGGATAGCGACGCCGAAGTGCGCCGCTGCGCCGCCGTCGCTTTAAGCCGGGTGAAGTGACGTCTTATGAATGCATTGATCCATAGGGCCTTCCTGTTGAATACGGTCTTTCTGTTTTCCAAGCTCCCCATGGGCCTGCTTGCTCAGGCGGCGGACCAGGCCAACCCACCCGTCCTGCGCGGGACCCCCATGGTCCTGGGCAGGACCTTGGAGGCGTCGGTTGCGTTCGCCACGGATGTAAAGAACTGGCAACAGGTCAAGGACCTCGGGCTGAACACGGTGCGGGTCTGCTGGGTGGACCCGTGGTACGCCGACCACAACTACGCCCACTGGACGGCAGAGGAGGTGCTGCCCAAGCTGGACAAGTGCGTGACCAATGCCCAGGCCACCGGGCTGAACGTCATCATCAACTACCACAACGTCGGCGAGCAGCACGAACAGACACAGTCAGGCAAGCCGCTGAACTTCAGTCGGCTGGCGAGCTTCTGGCGTCTGGCGGCGCCGCGCTACACCAACCAGACGCGCGTCTTTTACGAGTTGAGCAACGAGCCGAGTTTCGATGGCAGCATGTTTCTCAAGCCCGAGTTCCATGCGGGCTTGATGGGAGTGTATCGTCAGGTCCGGCAGGACGCTCCGCAGCGCACGGTCCTGCTGTTCAGTTTCAATTCAACGGACCCGGACCTCAAGGGGATCGTCGATACCTACGCCTCCGAGATCGACTGGGCTCACACGATGGTCGCGTTTCATTTCTACGGCGGCGATGCCACCAGCAGAAAGGCGCGAGAGCTGGCCAAGGCCTACCCGTCCATCTGCACGGAATGGGACTACCCCGGTGCCGCTGAATACGTCAAGCAGGTTGACGGAAAACTGCTCATTCCCGAAACCTGCGAGAACATGGGTGTGGGCTGGATCGACTGGCGAAGCTGGGGCGACACGAAGCTCGACCGCATCCGTCAGAGCCTGATCCCCGACGCCAAAGCCAAGGGCTACTGGTGGGGGAAGAACTGATAACCGACCGTCTGTGGTTTCATCTGCTTCCTGCTCCCTCGTTCTCCGCCCAGTGAGGGGACTTGCGTCGTGGACCAGCAGCATTTTTGATTTGCGTCTATAATGAGATTCTCCCGAAACTGAGCCACATGAGATTTCCGATTAGCACATTTATGGCAAGCCTTTTTGCCATGTTGGCTTCAGCCGAAACAGAGGCAGCCTCAAGCCAACTTTCCCTCACTTCCTCCAGCTCCTATCTTGTGAGCGCGTTCAACTGGAACAAGGCAAAGGCTCTCAGTTGGGTCAGGACGGGGGTGAAGCCCCAGTACATTCCTTGTTATTGGGCGGGGTATAACTACCGGCAGGCCTTTTATGTCAGAGACATTGCCCATCAATGCGAAGGGGCATCGTTGCTGGGTCTGAACAATGAAAACTTCACCATGTGGCGGGCGTTCGCCGGCACCGCGAATGAATCCAGGCAATGGTTTTGCCTCTGGGCGCTGGATTTTTGCGGGAACGCCTACGCAGTAGATTACCGCAACGACACCAACTTCGTTCGGGAAATCCCTGCGCCCCTCGAACTGGTTGACAAAGCGTATTCCTGTTATAAATGGAGCGCTGACCCGAGATGGCTCCGAGAACCGGTCCTGACGAACTTCTATCGTAC
>TBL_comb47_HYPODRAFT_10004326_pt1 | contig 16373 bp, 13 predicted proteins | sample TroBogypolimnion_40_FD_10682 | JGI IMG/M metagenome (IMG submission 10682)
TTCCAAAACCCCCGACCGCAAGGATGCGTAGGTCCGGATCACAAAGATCAAAGCCGCCACAATGGCCAGCAATCGCAACAGCTCCGTTGGCCAGACGCTGATTCCCGACAGCAGGATAAACGGTTCGCCGCGGCTGTTGCAGAAGCTGTCGCGCAAGGCCTCCTGCAGGAAAAACAGCAGGACGCCAGCGAAAACCAGCGCGCCGGTCTGGAAGGCGAGCCGCTGGTTGCGCCGGAGTTTGTATTGTTGAATTCCGGCCTGGCGCGCGTCGGCCGTCACCTGCGCCAATTCCACCAGTTTCACCCGCTGGTTGTCCGGCTCCGCCGATTTCCCGACGGCGTCGCTGGAGGTGAGAATTTCCCTGAACAATTCATCGAGCACCCGCCGGTAAAGTTTCAGGCGGGCGAGGGAATTTTTCTGCAGGAAAACTCCCTGGCTTTGATTCTCGCGGGTCAGCTGGCGAAATTCCTCTTTGGTCTCATTCTTGATATTTGCGGAACCCGTCACGGCTTCCACGGGTATGCCGTTCTGCAACACGACTTGATTCAAAAAGTCCAAAAAGGTCTGTAATTCCAGGGGCGAGGCCTCGGGGCCGGAAATCGCCATGGATTTGTTGCGGTCCGAAAATTCCAGCCATAACCAGGAGGCGAGCGAATCCGTCGGGCAGTGCTTGAGTTGCCGGATCAGGGTGGCAGCCCCTTCCGCACCGCCCAGGTCCTCCCGGCGAAACCAGAGGCATTCAATTTCATATTGTCCGGCATCCCACGTCAGCCGCTGCAGCCGGCGCCAGAAATAAATCAGCAAAAAACCTCCGCATAGCACCAGCAGCCCGATCTTCAGCCAAAAACTTCTGTCGGCAAACACGGCGGATTGCCGGGCCAGGGGCCGGGGTTGGAGCAGGCCGCCGTCCGCGACGCTTAGATCGTATAATTTCAAACGGCCGATTTCAAACCGGCGCGGCGGAATGTTGGTCAAGGCCAACAGGCCCGGCCGGCCAAAGGCGGCCAGCGTCGCGGCAAATTCGGCCGTCTGTGCGCCGTAACGGAACGGAGCGACGCCGCCTTGCAGCTCATTGTTCAACTGCAAACCATAACTGCTCACGACGATCAGGTTGCGGCTCCAGTCCTGTTGTGACGGATGCAAAAAACGCGCGTCGAGGTCCGTGGTGAAGAAAACCGCGTTGGGAAGCCCCGGCCGCAGGGCCTGCAAAATCGCGAGCGTGTCATAAGGATCGCTGCCGACGATGCCGACGGCGTCAACGCGCCCGCGGCCCTGCTGCCGGAGTTCGTTTTCCAGGCCCTTGATCCGGTCACCGAGCCGGAGGAGATAATCGAATTGTGATTCGCCGGCGGCCTTGTTCTGGTCGCTGCCGGCATGTTTCAAATCCGCCAGCGAGAAGGCCGTTTTATTCTGCTCCCCGGCCGGAGAACTTCCCGGAGACGGTTTGGTTGTCTGGCCATCCAATCCGCGCAGATAGACAAAGCACGTCAAGTTGGACGGCCAGTAATTTCTATCCTGCCGGTAGCGTTCAATGAAGTTCCGGTCGCTCCAATTGGAATTCTGCAAATGCGTCAGTTCCGCCGCGTAAGTGAGCGACAGCATCCGGCCGTAAAAGGTGTCCCATTCGGAAATGAGCACGAGGTTTTTATCCTGGTTCGTTAAGTTGATCTGGCGCAGGCGCAGTTCATCCAGGACTTCGCCGGCCAATTGCGCGTCGGTGGCGCAAAAGTTATGGAAGGAACGGAACCAGAAATTCGTCAGCACGCTTGCGACCGGCTGGCGCGGCGGCGCATCGCCGCTGCCGGCGACCAGCACCTCGTCCATGGCGCTGGGCGTGGGACAGAAAACCTCCACCTGGCGGAGCTGGTTGGAAATGCCCGCGCGCAACGTGTCCGAAAATCCCGGGTAATCATTGGAGCCATAGGGCGGCAGCATCGCCCGCAGCGTGGCCGAGGTGCGCGGCCCGATGAGCGCCACCTTGTCAAACAGCTGCGGGGAGGCGCCATGGGTGGTGCCGTTGATTTTCGCCAGCAACAGGGCCATTTTCGCCAGCGGATTATCCTGAAATTGCTCCTCGTCAAGCCACAGCACGAGCACGCGCTGCTCGGGTGCCGGCTGGCCGCCGCCGTTGAAAACACGGCTCCGATACCATTCAAAGGCCACCGGCAGTCGGTTGGGCGAACCGGGGGCGGCACTGAGTTGCAGCAAACTGTCCGCGTTGGTGAGCCGGCTGTTTTTCAAATCGCCGCTTGTCGGCCACGCGATTTCAATCGCGCCGATGTGCGTCGCATCCTCCGGCGCATATCCGCTTTCACCCAGCGCCGAAATCACCGCATACCGGCTGCGGATGCGGGACTCCCGGTCTTCGCCATAGGGGCCGCCGTAAATCATCACCGGGAGGAGTGCCGGCTTCGAACCGGTCGGCACGCGGCCGGCAATTTGCCGGCGCAATAAGGCGAAGGCCGCCTCGTCTTCCGCCTGCACCTGGTTGGTTGTCCAGCACAGCGGGTCTTCCCACAAGCGCGCGGGCACCTGCTGATCGTTGAAGGAAATCGCGCCACTTTCGGCGGAAGAAACGGGACGATCACTGCTGACTTGCCGGGAGGCGATGAACAGGCCGCCGACCAACGTGAGCAGGGCGATGATGGTCGTCAGATTGAAAGGCACGCCTGAGCTGGAACTTTTTTCAGTCATAATCCATCCTTCCTCCTGGAAAAATTGATTTTAACCGCCGACGATGTTCCCCGTGAAGCGACAAGCGGACACCGGACAATCCCACAGACTTGTAAGCTGATAATGGGAACCCGGTTTGCTATGTCAATAATTTATTTTGCCCACACCACGTTCCTGCCGGCGGTGTCCGGCACGTTTCAAAATTCAATTGAGACAGCCTGTTTTGCTGATAAACTTCTTTCGGATGGCAGATTTTCCCTCCGACTGACCCATGGACGCAATTGAAAGCATGATTCCCGAAGACACCGGCTCCGCCCCGGCGCTGGAGCCGATGGCCATGGTGGCGCTGGATGCGGGCCGGATGTTGATGGAAGCCGGCGCGAGCGCGAACGGCGTGGACGAGATCGTGGCGAAGGTCGCGCGCGGCCTCGGCGCCGACCGCGTGGACTTGCGCATCGGCTATGCCTCGCTGGCCGTCACCATCGGCATCGGACCCAACGGCATCACGCGGATGCGCGAGGTCGGGCATCTCGGCGTGAACCAGCGGCTGGACCAGGAACTCTGGCATCTGGCGGAGCGGGTGGCGCGCCGGGAACTCACCACGGAACAAACCCGCGCGGAACTCACCCGGCTGGTTACAAAAACCCCGCGTCATTCCACGTGGGTGATGGCGCTGGCGGTGGGCCTGGCGTGCGCGGCGTTCGGCCGGCTGCTCAAGGTGGACTGGCTTGGCACCGGACCGGTTTTTCTCGCGGCGGCCCTCGGACAACTGGTCCGGCGCGAACTGCTCACCCGCCACGTGAATGTGTTCATCTGCGCCGCGCTCGTTTCGTTTTTGAGTTCCCTGCTCGGCGGCCTCGGGGCGCACTGGGCGGGGAGCGGAAAAATTGACATGGCAATGATCGCCTCGATTTTACTGCTCGTTCCCGGCGTTCCTTCCGTCAACGCGTTGAGCGACATTCTCGAAGGCCATCCGACGCTGGGCAGCGCACGGGCGGTGACGGTGGCGGTGATTTTGATTTTTGTGGCCGTCGGCCTCTGGTTCGGACAGGTGCTGCTGGGTCATTTGTATTGAGACATGAACATGGATCCAGTTTTACTTCTGCATCAAACCGTCTGCGGTGCCATGGCGGCGGCCGGTTTTGGCGTCTTGTTCAACATCGGCTTCCGCTCGCTGCCCTGGTGTGCCGCCAGCGGGGCGCTGGCGCTGGCGGTGCGGACTTATTGCCTGGGGCTGGGCTGGAACCTGGAGGCGGCCACTTTCGCCGCCGCGCTCACGGTGGGCGCGGCCGTGCAGGTGCTGCGGGCGCGCGCGGATATTTCGCAGAACGCGCTGGATGTGGTCGGCTGCATCCCGATGGTGCCGGGCAGTTTTGCGGCAAAGGCCGTTCTCGGCATGTTTGCGCTCACCTCGACCAACACCGTGGACGCCTCCGATACGCTCATCACCGCCGTCCAGTTCGCCCTGCGGGTGACTTTCACGGTCGGCGCCATCGGCACCGGTCTGGCCATCCCCACATTGCTGTTGCGCGTGCGGGTGACCCGCTAATCGGCACAACGGACGGAATAAAAATCAAACCTCTTCTTTAAATTATGGAACTAGATCTGGAAGGAAAACTTGCGGGCCGGGCTTATGCCATTCTCTCCGCGCTCGTCACGCCGCGGCCAATCGCATGGGTGACGACGCTCGGCCCCGATGGCGTGGTGAACGCCGCGCCATTCAGCTTCTTCAATGTGCTGGGCGCGAATCCGCCCATCGTCGGCTTTTGTCCCGCCGACCGGGAGGACGGCACGCCCAAGGACACCGCGCGCAACATCCGGCTGTCGCACGAGTTCGTTGTGAATCTCGTGGATGAGAAAACGGCGGAAGCGATGAACCTCACGGCGGCATCCTTGCCGTATGGCGTGAGCGAATTGACCAGCGCCGGGCTTACCACCGCGCCGAGTTCCGTCGTGAAACCGCCGCGCATCGCCGAATCACCCGCAAGCCTGGAATGCGCGGAATGGGGCACGCTGCACATCGGCGGCAACCGGCTCATCATCGGACTGGTGAAGCGCATCCAGGTGCGCGACGAATTGTTCGATCCGCAAACCCAGCGGATTCGCAGCGAGCTTTTTCATGTGATCGGGCGCATGGCCAGCCCGAACTGGTATTGCCGAACAGCGGATCGTTTTGAAATGAAGCGGCCCGCCTGACCGGTGCGGGACAGCGTCACGCTGGACGCTTTGATGTAACCATCGATCGGAGGATTCAAATCCAGAGAATTAGAAACACCGGAAATGCCACCGAAAAAACGCAAGGCAGCATCAGCGCGGCGCCAATCATGACCCGCGCAATTATTTTTCAGTTGGTGCTTTTGATACCGATGAATGTTCCGGCAAAGGCCACAGCTTGGACATGAGCCAGCTCACCAACACCCCGACGACGCAGCCCAGAAGAACCTCGCCCACACGGCGCAGCCCTAGTTCTGCCCCAGTCAGCTTAGAGTGCTTTTCCAAGCCGGATGCGATGACAATGGCTGCGGTGATTGGTGCCTGACGAAACATGACCTGCTGGCGCACCACATAAGCAGAGAGCAGCGCACTAATGGCCAGCGCAAATGGTAGTTTCCATTCACTGGAGCCGCCCACCACCAGCACGACCAGCCCGGTGGCACAGCCCAGCAGGGAGTTGATGATACGGCCGCGAAAGGTCTTCAATGCCTGTTTCACGACTGGATCGCTCGCGGCGATCATCGAGCTGATGGCCCAGATAGGGTTCAGGCCGGCACAGGTGCGCAGCACCAGCCACAGCAGCGTGGTCGCGACGAAAATATTCGCTGCGAAATGGATTCCCGCCCAATCGCCCTTCACCGCACGGTCAAGCCACTGCTTGAATTGATTGGCCATTCGAGTCACTCGTGGCTGTTGGGCGGATTGCCTTTAAGCCGGTAAACCGCGCCCGTTTTGGTCGTGCCGAGGGCCAGCCAATCCTGCGCGGCATACTGGAGCGCGACGAAAAACTGCTCGGCGCGCTTTAAGGCGACCGCGTGAAGTTCGTCCCGCCGCTTGGCTTTGACCTGGAAGGCGAACTCACCCACGAGCTGCTTCTGGTCGCCGCGCGAACGCCACACTGAAATGTCGCATTTGGCAGTCATCCCCTTGCCAAAATCCAACATGCCAAGATCCTGAAGCACCTCCTCGACGGCCGTCGCATTCACAAGTTCAAGGCTGTCGGTTTGGTTTGTTTGTAGCGCGTTCAACGCCGGGAGCACGCGCAGGAGAGTTTGCATAGACATGCGATCCGCCTCGCGCACCGCGCTCAACGGAAACTCGACGTTATGCGAATATAACAGACGGAGGCCGCCGACCTGGTCCTTCAGCGGCAGGGCCTCGGCCTTGAACTTGACCTTGTATTCGCCGGAAATCTTCGGCCGCACATCCATCTCTGCTGCCTTCTGCAAGTCGGGATGGCGGAACTTGAAAACAATTTCAGGGTCCCCGACCGCGAAGCCGTCCACATAATCCTGTCGCCGGCGCAGGATGAAGGCGTGGTTGTAGAGGCGGAAATCGGCCGTGTCTAGAAAGAGCACCTCGCGAATCCGGGGGCGTTCCTCCTTGAAGCCTTTGCGCGAGAAACCCACATCCGCATTCTCGGCGGCCCGCTTGACCACCTTGGCAAACTGATTGAAGGACTCCGCGGAAGTGAACCGGTCGCCCTTCAAAATGATCTTGGTTTCCAGATACTGCAATTCATGGAGCGGATGGCCGTCGCTGTATTTGCCATGCTTGAGGTCCGGAGTGCGCCGCTGCCATGACTCATTGTTCGATTTTTTTGATTCCTTGGATATTTTTTTCATGGGTTCATTTCTTTGTGGCTTTTGGTTGACGCGATTTTAACCGAGTTATTCCCCGAGATGTTGCAACGCGTTCCGCATTGGGGCGTTCGAGACTTTGATGAAGCCATCCAGCGGCTGGTTCATCTCCAGCACGAGGAAGATGGCGGCCGAAATCGCGCACGCGCCGACGGACAATACGACGAGGGCCATGACATTGCGCGGAGCGAACAAGCCGAAACTGGCGAAGAGCAGAACAAGCCAAAAGACGAGGATCATTAGAAGCGGAAGCGGAAGTTGGTTTTGTGCCTGCTCAATCAGCAGCCACCGGGTCTGGCTCAGGTCGCCGGCGATTTGCTGCGCTTGGGCAAGGGCTTGGCGTTGGGCGTCGTTTTGAGGCGCTACTTCGCGAAGTTTATCCTGAACCATCTCCATGCCGTTTGCCCGCTCGAAGGCAGTCAACGCCGGAATGCCGGTCTTTTCCTTTGGCCAGACCGTTTCGATCCCGGCGGCTAGGGTGCGTTTCAATTGCTCACGCACAGCCTTCGCCTCTGGCCCGCAGTGAGCCAGCGTGCGATCTAGGAGGATGAATTTCGCGCTCCCTTGCACTATCCCGGTGTTCATGGCGTCGAAGGAACTCTTGGAAGAACTGACGAGCAAGCCGAGCACCAGGGCGGTCAGGGTGGCGATGGTGCCTGAGCTAAGCTTGACGAGATCCTGCATCTCTTTACTCAAGTGGTGGCCGGGCAGCCGGCGTGCCACTCCCATACCGACGAGCGAGCCACTGAAAATACAAATGGCGCTGATGAAGGCAGTGCTGAGCGAGCTCATGGTTTAACTGGGCTGCGTCCGGTTTCTAAGCGCGGGTTTGACTTCGGGTTCACTGATGAACTGGTGTCCATAGTAGTCCGGTAAATTCAGGGCCTAGCGGGATCATTGGTTGCAGTGGTGGAAGAGGAAGGGGCCATTGCAAGTTCCGCAACTTCCAATCTTCCATCCGTATGCCATGGATCACCGCCACCATTCTTTCCTTGCAACTGCTGAAAGCCGTCCAACCAAAATGCTTTCACCGTCGCCCCCGCCTGCTGCAATCCGAGGACGAGTCGGTCCCGTTCCGTGTCGAGGTCCGGACCAATGTGATGAGTCACTTGCCCGGTCGTATGGCTCAAGCCGACTCGCTCGTCAAACGTGACCGCACCGAACCACACCTCCTGCCCGTTGTAAAGTTGGTCCCAGTGCCAGAACCGAACGTGATGTCGCTGGCGCGGGCTGTCGCCCACCGGCTGCTCAAAGGCAAGGTCCTGTTTGCGGCCAAAGAGTTCGAGCGTGCTCACCGGCGCGTCGGGATCCGGCTGGCGGAACACCGAATCCACCGCGATGCGGACGCTGCTTCGATAGGTGAGCGGGTCGGCAGGATCCCATTTGGCCGTGGTCATGGCGTGAATCACATCCGCCTCCGAACCAAGCAGGGCAATGTTCAAAGGATCGCCGGGAATGCCGGCAGGTGTGTGCGTGATGCGTGGTGCCGCGAACAAATCGGGATTACGCCGGACATCTCTCTTCCAAGTCAAAGGCATGATTACGTATGCCACCGCCAGATATAACAGTAGGATCAGGCCGACGAGGTAAAGCAAACGAGGACCGCGTCGCCGCGGACTTGGGGGTGAAGGCGTCGGCGGTGTTGCTGCCAGCTTGTGATTCATCTCAGTCATGGCTTCGGTTTCGCCGCTTCGCCTGTGTCGTTGGGGGGAGTCGGCGGCTCATCCCTGTGCCGGCTGAAAAATAATCCACGAACTTTGCTCGGTCCAAAGGCAGCCTCGATTTCCTTGACGGTAAAGAAAGGCAGGAAAGCGATAATGATCAAAACATACCAAGCGAGCAATCCTTCCCAGCCAGTGTTCGTGAGCTCCGCAATCCCATCCGCGGCTTTCCTGCCGTGAAAGAGCGCGCTGCCAACGTGCTCGAGTATGGAGAACAGCACCACCAACAAGCTGAACACCACGGTGCGATAAATCGTGGGGATGGCAAGAGGTTTGTTACGCATGCGACGCGCCACGCGCAAGACATCACCAATCATTATGACCTTGGCGAGGACTGCGGCTTCAACCAAGGGTGCCCAGTAACTCGTGTATTCGATGTTGTAGCTCGCAAGGAGCAGGCGCCGATACCAGGCGAACGAAACAAGGAAGAAGGAAAGGAAGGCGAAATTAAAAAAATACTCGACTATTTCATGGGCGAGTATTCTCCGCCACTTTCCCAGCTTACTTTCGGTCCCGGGTTCAGGAGCCATGTGCTGATGGGTTGCGGCGCGCCAGTTCTTCCGCAAGAATCGGCACGCCGAGGTTGCAAGCTTGCACGCCTTGCACGACGCAGAGTTTCAACACTTCCATGATTTCTTCCATGGTCGCGCCGGCTTGCAGGGCGTTGTGAATGTGCCGCCGGGTGCCGGGCGCATACATGTGCGTGAATGAGGCGTCGAAAGCGATACTGATCAACTCGGTTTCCTTGACCGGCATCACGCCACTGCCGTAAATTCCCGCTCCCGTGGCCATGAATTCGTCCGTCCAGACCGGGTCAAGCTGATAAAACGGATCCCACGCAGCGTTCCACTGGCCGATGCTTTTCATCTTGTCGCAGGCGGGAGTGGCCGCCGCGGCCTTGGGCGCGGGTTGTTTGCCCGCAGCCTTGGCTTCTTCAAGCAGAATCGGCGCGCCGAGACTGCACGAGTGAATAGACATCACCGACGCGCATTTCAGCACAAACAGGATTTCCTCGCGCGTAGCGCCCGCATCGAGAGCGGCGCGAATGTGACGGCGCGTGCCGTCGGGATTGAGATTGGTGCAGGCGGCGTTCAGACCCACGCCAACCAGCTCGACAAACTTGCGTGTCAGGACGCCGCTGGTCCAGGGATTCGTGGTCATCTTCACGCACGCTTCCGCCCACTTCGGTTCCCACTCGCGGAGTTGTGCGTTTGCAGCCGCGTTCCACGGGCCTGCGGGAGGATTTGGATTTTCGTTGGCCATGATGATCAAAGGTTGATTTTCCAGCCCACCCCGCCCTCAACGCGAACGTGAGGGCGGAGCGGCGGGAAACAACGTTGATGAATTACTTCTTCGCGGCCAGCAACGCGGCCTGCGCGGCGCGCACTGGCTCCGGCGCGATCATGCACGCGGCGATCGGATGCGAGTCGCCGCCGATGACGGCCGGCTTGATCTTCCCGTCGGTCGGCCACGTGAGGAATCCCGGATTGAAATCGGTGGGACTGGGCGGCATGCCGTTGTTTTGCAACGTCTCTTCAACGCTGTTATACCAGGTGCCGACCTTGCAGATTTTGCGCGCCTCCTCGGCCGTCGCAACCTTGCGGCCAAACGCCTTGCAAATGCGCACGACGCCTTCGATTTGCTCGACGGTCGTCTTGCGTTTGCGATCTGCGCCCCAGAGGTTGTCCTCGTTGCCCACGCGGACGTGCTGGCCGAGCACAATGGCCATCGCGGAATACGCGATCAGCCCGCGCATGCTGGACCAGAGGGTGTTCACCGAACCCTGCGGCACGCGGGACAGGAAGTGCATCATGTCGAACGGATTTCGCCCGAGCGTGCCGCCGCCGTAGGCGCAGAGGGCCATATTGAGCGGCCCCATGTAAATACCGGCACGGATGACCCGCTCGATGAGTTCCCATTGGTGGACATGACCCGGAACGAAGTAAGGCTGGATGCCATTTTTGCGCAGACGCTTGAGGTGCTCAACATAGAACTGGGGCGTCGAGTCCACCACCATGCCGGCCCACGCCGCCTGCACCTTCGGGTCTTCCATGTGCGTCCCCTTGAGATCTTCGGGGGCGAACGCCGAGGCGATGTCCCACAGCGTGGTGCCGGTGGTCACGGTCACAAACTCCGGCTTGGGATCCAATTCCGTGAGCATGTGGCGGGTGTCATAGTCGAGCCACTTCGCTTTGGCTTCCGCCGTGTGCGGCGCGAAGGAGATTGAGCCGCCCACTTGGATGATCATCTCGGGCACCTCTGCCTTGACGCGCTTCAACAAATAATTGTAATCATCAAAGTTGCTCGAGCCCATGCCGGTAGCCGGGTTGCGGACGTGGAAGTGCAGCATGGTGGCACCGGCTTTATAGCAGTCCACCGCGGCTTTGACTTGTTCGTCCCAAGTGAGGGCGATGTCGCTCGCGTCACCCGGCAGCCACGCCGGGCCATACGGTGCCGCTGTAATGATGAGCGGGGCCATGTTTTCCGGCAGGATTGAGTTGTCTGTGTAATACATACTTTTTCTCCTTTGTTTGTTTGTTTTGGTTTTTGGTTTTGTAACGGTTGGTTTGTGATGGTGCTGAGTTTAGTCCGGGTCTGGCATGGGGAAGGCACTCGGGTCAGCCTGCCACACACCGAAAATGTTTTTCGCGGGATCCTGACAAATTGTCACCCACGCCGTCCGCGGCACGGCTGTCTTGGGGCGGACAACTCCGCCGCCGAGGTTGACAATCTTTGCCACCGTTTCATCGAGTGATGAGACATTGACGAAGAGCATCCAGCCGTTCAGGTTGGGAATTGCCCGGATGGTCATCCCACCGTGCAATGCCGGACCTTCTGCCGCGCCGGTCTGAATCCGCCAGTAGTTAATGCCCGGCATCTGCTCGACATTCCAGCCGAGCGCTTCGCGGTAAAAGTCAGCCAGTGCGGCCGGCTGCTCGCCGTAGATTTCAAAATGTGTAACTGCGCTTGTCATGAACCCTTGATTTTGAGATTTTAATGCGGTTTATTAGCAAATTAATTGTTTGGGTCAAGCCCCTTCCCGCAAATTGTCGGTCCTGGTAAATTGCGTTTCGCCACGCCAATCGAAACCACCGCTTCGCGCTTGTAAAATCAACTGGAGCGGGTCAGCGTCGGCACTTCCACGGTATGCACGTCCGTCATTGCGTGGTCGGCGGGAAGATTTTCTCCCGACCAAAGTTTTTGCGCCGTCCACCTGGCCGCCGGCGCGCTCCAGAATTCGTCCGTCGGCGGCAAACCCAGCGGCAGCAGGCCGGCGCTACAGAGATAAAGGCTGCCCGTGGAAATATAAGTTTCCCCCAGCGCCGGCTGGTGGCCGCAAAAGCCGATCTGCAGCCAGCCGTTGGCATCGAAAGTTCCGGGCGCTTCCATCATCCGCCGGATCACTGCCGTCAACGCACAGCGGACTTGGGCCGGCTGCAAACGTTCCGGCAGTTCATGCCGCCACGCCATCAGCGCGAGGGTTTGAAAGGCACCGAAGCGATACGTCGTCGAGCGGCCGACTGAAGGGAAAGTCCCGTCCGGCGCGATGAGCCGTTCCTGGATTTCCGCATAGCGCCGCGCCCGTCTTAAAACGACCGCCCGTGCCGGGGCGAATTTTGCGTCGTGCTTCTGCAATGTTCCCAACACCTCCACCAGCATCGGATGGATGACAAAACTGTTGTAGTAATCGTAGTGAAAGAAATCGCCGTCGCCGTAAACGCCATCCCCGCAATACCAGCCCAGCATTTTGCGCACGCAACCCTCCAGCCGCGGCTCCAGGGTCGGCTCGCCGAATTCCAGCAGCGCGGCCTCCACGGTGGCGGCAAACATGAGCCAGTTGTTGCTCGCGGGCGTGGGGATTTGGCGGGAGGATTTCAGCGCGGCGATGATTTGTTTTTTCACACACGGCGCCAGCGGCTCCCATAACACTTTCGGGGCGCGCAACAGGCCCTGCGCCAGGAAGGCGGCGTCCACAAGCGGCTGGCCGCCGGCGGAGAAATTCAGGAAGTCCGGCGACTGTGGATCCGTCGCCGCGTCGAGCGCGGTTTGCGCGAGCCTCAGGAACTCCTGCTGCAGCTTGAGTTCCTCGCCCTCGGGATTTTCCACCGCCAGCCACGGGGCCAGGCCGCAAAGCAGCCGGCCAATCGCTTCCAGGTGCGTGCAGCTCGCACGGTTCGCGCCGGGTTTTTCCTCGACCGGCATGTTCTTTTTCAATTCGCGCCGCGCCAGATTCTCCAGCACGGGCCGTGCGATTTTCGCCGTGACGGAAACCCAGTAGCGCCGGTCGTCCGCCGGTGCCGCCGGCGCGGCGTTGGTCTCTGCGGCGTGCAGCGGCAGTCCGGTCGCGCCCAGCACACCGAGGGCGGCGGCGGATTTGAAAAAGTCGCGTCGGGTTTTCAAGGCTATTCGTCGTCGTTGTTGTTGCCGTTGGAAGCGGTCTTCTTTTCCCAACTGCGCTTCGAGCGTTCGGGCAGGCTGGTGTCGATCTTCGCGTAATAGGTCTCCTCGCCGAACCGCTCGTCCACCGCCTGCTGCAATTTGAGCGACGGGGCGACGCCGAAGCGTTCGTTCGTGTCCATGAAGATGGTTTCGCCGGCCGGCCGCATGAAGCAAAGGAGCAGCGGACATTTGCCCGGATGCGCGGCCACCAGTTCGAGCGCCGCCTGCACATCGTCCGGCTTCAAATGCGCGGTGTGCAGCCGCAAATGCACCTGTTTGGTGTATTTCTTCGGCGCGTCCTCCAGCGGCATGATTTCCTGCGGGAAAATCTTCGGGCGGTCTTCGCCGGTGTTCACTTCGCCGATGACGAGGATTGCCTTGTTCTCCACGAACAGCTCGCGGTATTTGTCGTAGTTCTCGTTCATGCAGAGGATTTGCACCGAGCCTTCGAGATCTTCGAGCGTGACCATGGCGTAAGGTTTGCCGCTCTTTTTGGACATGCCCTGTTGCACCGCCGCGATCAGCCCGCCGATGCGCGTCAGACTGCGGTTCGGCAGTTGAGCCAGCTTCGCAGTGGTCGCGAGGCAATATTTTTCCAGGATCGGCGCGAACGGCGTGAGCGGATGGCCGGTGACGTAGAAGCCGAGCAGTTCCTTTTCGTGCGCGAGCAGTTCGTGCTGCGGCCATTCCGGCAGGTTGCTGATGGCCTCGGGCATAGGCGGGGACTTTTCTTCCAATGCGCCGAAGAGCGAACTCTGCCCTTTCTGTTTGTCGGAAAGAATGCTGGCGGCTCGCGCCAGCGTGCGTTCGATCTGCGCGAACAGCGTGGCACGCGTCTGGCCGAAGCCATCACAAGCGCCGGTCTTGACCAGGGCTTCGATGGTCTTGCGCGTCAGCGAGCGGCCGTCCACGCGCTCGCACAATTCGGAAAGCGTTTTGAATTTTCCGCTTTCGTTGCGCGCTTTCAAGATGGCCTCCACGGCGGCTTCGCCGACGTTCTTGATGGCCGCGAGTCCAAACCGGATGGCCTTGCCGTCGGGGGACGGCGCGAAATACATCTGGCTCTCATTCACGTCCGGCGGCAGGACCTCGATCTTCATCGCGCGGGCCTCGGCGATGTATTCGCTCAGCTTTTCCGTGACGGCCATGTCGTTCGTCATCATGGCGCAGAAAAATTCGACCGGGTAATTCGCCTTCAGATACGCGGTCTGATACGCGACGATGGCATACGCGGCGGCGTGCGACTTGTTGAAGCCGTAACCGGCGAACTTTTCCAGCAAATCGAAAATCGCGTTCGCCTTGGCGGCGGGAATCTTGTTCGTCGCGGCGCAGCCTTTCACAAACGCCTCGCGCTGCTTCTGCATCTCCTCGACTTTTTTCTTGCCCATCGCGCGGCGCAGCAAATCCGCCGCGCCCAGCGTGAAGCCGGCGAGGAGCTGAGTGGCCTGCATGACCTGCTCCTGGTAAATCAAGATGCCGTAGGTTTCCTTGGAAATCTTTTCGAGCAGCGGATGCTCGTATTTGATCTCAATGTCGCCGTGCCGCCGCTTGATGAAATCAGGAATGAGATCCATCGGGCCGGGCCGATACAACGCCACGAGCGCGGTGATGTGTTCCACCGAGCTGATCTGGAATTTTTTGCACAGGTCGCGCATCCCGCCGGATTCCAGCTGGAACACGCCGAGGGTTTCCGCGCGATTGAGCAGATCGTAAGTTTTCTTGTCGTCGAGCGGCAAGGTGTCGATGGATACGTCAATACCCTGCGTGCGTTTGACCATCTCGCAGGTGTTGCGGATGACGGTCAAAGTTTTCAGCCCGAGAAAATCCATTTTCAACAGGCCAAGATCGCCGACCGGCCCCATCGCGTATTGCGTGACGATCGCGCCGTCCTCATCGGTCTTGAGCGGGAGCAGATTCACCAACGGCTGGTCGCCGATGACGACGCCGGCCGCATGAACGCTGGCGTTGCGCGTGAGGTCTTCGAGGATCAGCGCGGTGTCAATGAGCTCGCGCGTGACTTCCTCGGTGTCGTAGGCCTGCTTGAATTCCGGCGATTGCTTGAGCGCCTTCGTCAGATCCATCTTCAGATCGAACGGAATCATTTTCGCCAGCCGGTCGCATTCGCCGTAGCCCAGGCCCATCACGCGGCCCACGTCACGCACGACGCTCTTCGCGCCCATCGTGCCGAACGTGATGATCTGCGCGACGGACTCGTTGCCGTATTTTTGGCGCACATACTCGATGACGTCCGCGCGGCGGTCGTCGGCAAAGTCGATGTCGATATCCGGCGGATTGACGCGCTCGGGATTCAGGAAGCGCTCGAACAGCAGGCCGTAGCGGATCGGGTCCACGTTCGCGATCTCGAGCAGATACGTGACGAGCGAGCCGGCGGCGCTGCCGCGCGCGACGCACGAGATGCCCTTGCTGCGCCCGTAACGGATGAAATCGCCGACGATGAGGAAGTAGGAGATGAACCCGGTCTTCTCGATGACGTCCATCTCGATATCCAGACGATCGATCACCATTTTGACGGCCGCGGCAACCGCGGGATCGTTCAGGGTAGGCGGTTCAGGATTCAGCGCGTTCGCATTCGTCGAACCCTGAACTTTCAACTCTGAACTCTGAACAGATTGATAGGTCGGCAGCCGCGTCGGATCATCAATGCCCTCGACGATGAATTCCTTGCCCACGGCTCTCGCGTGGATCGTGTAGCGCGTGAACAGTCCTTCTGCGAGCCACTGGCGCAAAAACCCTTCGCGGGTGAAATGCTCCGGCGGATTGAAAACCGGGTAATGGAGCTTGCCGAACTCAATCTCCAGATTGCACATCGCCGCGACTTCCCGCGTGTTCAACACCGCCTCGGGAACCTCGGCAAACCGCGCCTTCATCTCCTCGGCGCTCCGCAGATAAAACTGTTCCGGCACATAGCCCGCGCTCATGCGCTTGGGATCGCTCAACATGGATTGCGTGCCGATGCAGACGAGGCAATCGTGCGCGTGCGAATGGCCTTTCTCCACGTAATGCACGTCGTTCGTCGCGACGAGCTTCAGCCCGAATTCTTTCGCCCACTTGATCAGGTGGCTGTTGACCTTGGCCTGTTCCGGGATGCCGTGGTTCTGGAGTTCCAGGAAAAAGTTTTCCGCGCCGAGCGTCTGCTTGAAAAAATCCACCGCGTCCCGCGCCTTGTCCAGCTGGTCCTTCATGATCCAGTCGGGAATCTCGCTGGCCAGACAGCCGGACATGGCGACCAGGCCCGAACTGTATTTCGCCAGAATTTCTTTGTCGATGCGCGGCTTGTAATAATAGCCCTCCAGATGCGCGGCCGTGGTCAGCTTGATAAGATTTTTGTAGCCCGCCTCGTCCTTCGCGAGCAGGCCGAGATGATGATATTTCTCGCCGCCGCTCAATTTCCTTTCCAGCCGGCTGGCAGGTGCGACATAAACTTCGCAGCCGATGATGGGCTTGATGCCCTTCGCCCGCGCGGCTTGATAAAACTCAATGACGCCGTGCATCGCGCCGTGGTCGGTGATGGCGAGCGCGGGAAATTTCAGCTCGTGCGCGCGGTCCATGAGCTTGTCCAGGCGGCAGGCGCCATCGAGCAGGGAATACTCGGTGTGCAGATGCAAATGGACAAAGTCAGCGTGCGACATGGGGACAAGTTACCGTCCGAGACCGAGCGGGGGCA
>TBL_comb47_HYPODRAFT_10004327_pt1 | contig 16369 bp, 16 predicted proteins | sample TroBogypolimnion_40_FD_10682 | JGI IMG/M metagenome (IMG submission 10682)
TTGCCAGGCGCAGTGCGCGGTGTACGGTGTACGGTGTGCGGTGTACGGTGTACGGTGTACGGCGTGCGGTTGGTGCTCCATGCTGCTCCATGGTGCTCCATGCTGCCTGCGTTAAAAGAAGGGTAGTCAGTCTGGTGTTCTAAAAAAAAAGCTGGGTGATGCCATCTTCGAACCGGTCGCATCCCTGCCGTCTAGGCTGGGTGAGACTGGGGTCAGTCGTTTGGGTGGCAACACCCAAGCGCTCGGGTCGTTGACCCAAGAAACCCCCGCTTCAGACCAGCCTGAGCGGTGAGAGAATTCAAATGACCACGCCTTAGGCGGCCAGGCTTTCTTTGGGAATATTGACGATGAAATTGGTGAGTCCACTCGCGTCGGTGGCGGGCCGCATGTGCAAGGCCATAGCCTTCGCCGCGAGTTCGGGGTCCTTGGCCAAAAAGGCGTTCATGATCGACTCGTGCTGCTGGTAAGAGGCTTCCAAGTGTCCCAAAGCGCCAAAGGCGTGCATGCGGTAGTAGCCAGTGCGGGTTCGAATTCGAAGAACTTCTTGGCGCAAGTAGGGGTTTCGGGTGGCTTGGTAGATGGCTTCGTGAAACTGTAAATTGCTGCTTTGCCAACCGCTGTCATCTTGGGCCGCCACGAGCAGCAAAGAATCTTTGTGAATAGCGCACAAGGCGCGCAACTCCTGCGGGTTGATGCGCTGGCAGCACAGTTTGGCGGCCGCAGCCTCGAGCTCGGCCAACAATTCCCAAAGTGAGAGCAGTTGCTGCAGACTCATCTTGGCCACGATCATGCCGCCACGGGGCAAACTGGTGATCAAACCCTCGCTTTGGAGTTGAATCAGTGCCTCGCGAATGGGGGTCTTGGAGACGCGGTGTTGGCTCTCGAGCTCGGCCTCGTCGATCGAGTCTCCTGGCAAGAGCACCCCGTTTTTGATGTCGTTTTCGATCAAGAGTCGAATTTTTTCACTGGCTTTGATGAACACGGATTTCATAGGGCAGGATGGCGTTGGGGTGAGGGTCTGTGCGTTCGTGGTGAGTCCCCCATGCACCATTTGGTGCATGGATTGGGATCGATTCTTGCTTGCATAAATATATCTTAAATTTTAATTTATATATATATGGGGTTTGTATATATGTTAAGTTGACTTTTTTTTGGTAAAGTATTTTTGTCGTTTTCTTTGTGATTGACCCTTGTCCTTAATAATGCAACTGAAAGAATGCCACTTTGACCCCCAACCTGCAGTCGCCCGAATCACAGAGCTTGTCGTTTTGGCTCAAAGCGGTGCGCGCCTTGTGTGTAAGCAATCCTGAGGCCAACATGGCGGCTCCTGAGCCCTTGGGCAGCATTGGCTTGGTGCAATTCTCCGCGGCGCAAAATTTGGAACTCGATGAGGCCAGGTTGCTTCGCTTGGCCAAGACCATGCTGCGTTTAAGCAAGGGGTCTGGGGTGGCGGGTGAATGGTCATGGAATGCGGCCTTGCTCCCACCCATGACTTCAAGTCCCTTGGCCCCTGGCTTTGAAGGCTTCTTCTTGAAAGACCCCGGTGCCTGAGTCTTTGCCCACTTCCATTGCCGAGCTTCAAGCTCGCCTCTTCGCTGGTGATTTCACGGTGAACGAGGCCTTGACTTGGCAGCAACAACACTTTCACACCGGCTCGCTTGGCAACCCCGCCGTGGTCGAATTGATGCTGGACAATTGGCCATTGGGAAGTGACTGCAGCAAGACCGAATTCAAGCCCTTGTCGGGTGTGGCTTTGGCCCACAAAGACATTTTTAATTTAACCTCGCGTGCGCCCGGCTTGGGGCTGGGTCTTTCCAAAGACGCGCCAGAGCTCCAGCGGGCCGATGCGCTTGAATGTTTGCACCAAAATGGAGCGCATCAATTGGCCAGCCTTCACATGGCGCCTTTGGCGTTTGGTGCGACATCGAGCAATGTGAATCTGGGGTCCTGCACCAACCCCTTGAACCCTCAGGCCATGGTGGGCGGCTCATCGAGTGGCAGTGCGGTGGCGGTGGCCAAAGGTTGGGTGTATGGCTCCTTGGGCACCGACACGGCCGGCTCGGTTCGAATCCCCGCGGCCAGTTGTGGTGTGGTGGGCCTCAAAACCAGCCATGCCCTGATCTCCAGACGTGGTTGTGCCCCCTTGGCTCCCGCGCTGGACTCTGTGGGTGTGCTCGCGCGCAGCTTTGCCGATGCCCGTGCCGTGCTGCTCGGGTCTTTGAGCCGCGTGCGCGCCCAGCGCCTGTTCGCACAAACCCAGCGCGTCGATCCTGCCTTGGCTCGGGTGCGGCTGTGCTTGCCCACGGACCTTGACGCCGAGGTGTCGGCCAGACTCCTCGATTTTGCCAAGACCTTGAATCGGTTCTGGGCAGCAGGTGAGGTGGAAAATTTTCATCTGCTCAGCCAGCGCGCCGAGATGTTGATGCTCAGCGAAATGGCCCAGACCCATGCGGCTGAGCTCACCGCCAGGCCCGAGCCTTTCAACGTCCCTGGTCGCTTTTCCCCCACCTTGCCTCCTGCCTTGGCGGAGAGTGTGCTGGCCGGTTTGGCCATGCCGCCAGTATGGCGCGAGCAAGCCTTGGCTCAACGGGGACAGTTCCTGCAAGACTTTTTAACTCAAGCCTTTGGAGACTTTGATTTTTTGATCTTGCCCGCTTTGGCAACGCCCTTGCCACTCTTGGCCGAGGTTGAGATCGGGGGGCCGGGCTTTGAGGCCCAAAAACTGCTTGGGCTGCACCGCTTCATGGGCTTTGTGAATTATTTGGGCCTGCCCGCACTCGTAGCCCCCGTGGCCAGGGATGCCCGAGGGTTACCCGTTTGCGTCCAAATTTTGGCCCGACCCGATCAAGACCTGGCTCTTCTCGGTTGGGCCGATCAGCATTGGTCTGCCGTGCTGGGCAGCAAGGGTCAACTCGGCGAGTTTCACGCCTCTTTGTCGTCTCATGCACCCCAAGTGTCGCTTCATTGTTGAATTTTCAAAAGTCTTTCCTACCTTATGCCAAAAATTCAAGCCTCCCCTGCGTTGTCCCGGTTTCGAGTGTTGGACCTCTCGCGCGTTCGTGCCGGCCCCAACTGTGTTCGCATCTTGACCGACTTTGGCGCTGACGTCATTCGCATTGAGCCCCCACCCGGGGTTGACCCCAATGAAGTGCTGTTTCAAGGCAAGCGTCAAGGCGGCGACTTTCAAAATTTGAACCGCAACAAGCGCTCCATGACCTTGAATTTAAAGAAGCCCGGTGCCTTGGCCATCTTGATGAAACTCGTTGAAACCGCAGACGTGATCGTGGAGAACTGGAGGCCCGAGGTCAAAGCCAAGCTCGGCCTGGATTACGAGTCCTTGTCACGCGTGAACCCGAGGATCATCCTCGCGAGCATTTCCGGCTTTGGGCAAGATGGCCCTTACGCGCTGCGCGCGGGCTTTGATCAAATCCTTCAAGGCATGGGGGGCTTGATGTCGGTGACCGGTCACGTCGAGTCGGGGCCGGTGCGTTCGGGCATCGCGGTGGCCGATTTGAGTGCTGGGCTTTACTGCGCCATTGGCATCTTGACCGCGCTTCTCGAGCGCGAGGTCTCGGGTCGGGGGCAGTGGGTGCATTCGTCCTTGTTGCATTCGCAAATTGCCATGATGGACTTTCAAATGGCGCGTTATTTGAACGAGGGTGAGATCCCCGGTCAAATTGGCAACAACCACCCGTCCTCTTGCCCCATGGGGCTTTTCAGCGGCAGCGATGGGGTCTTTAACTTGGGTGCTTCAGGAGAGGGCAACTGGGTCAAAATGTGCGAGGTGATGGGTCACCCTGAGTGGCTCGACGACCCTGAGTTCAAAACCGAGTCTTACCGCGTGAAGCATCGCGAGCGATTGAACGCCCTCTTGCAAGATGTCTTCAAAGAGAGGACCGTTCACCAGTGGGTGACGGTGCTCAATCGAGTGGGCGTGCCGGCGGGACCGGTCTACAGTGTGCCCGAGGTGTTCGAAGACGAGCAAGTCAAGCACCTTGCCGTCACCGCCACCTTGCACACTCCCGAGAACGGCGACAAACACTACATCACCCAACCTGTGACGCTCAACCGCACACCCGCTCAAGTGGTGGCGCCTGCCCCAGAGTGGGGCGAGCACACCGACGAGGTGCTGCAAGAAGCAGGCTACAGTCAAGAGGACATCAAAACCTTTCACCACAACCAATGCGTATAAAACATGAACACATCCACGCCATCCACTTTGACCCCTTCAGCTTCTCCTGAACGTGACGTCCTCCTCGGTATTGAGGGCCACGTGGCCACCATCACCTTTTGCAACGAGGCGCGCTTCAATGCCATGGCCTATACCATGTGGCTCAAACTGGGTGACTATTTGGAGGGCCTGCATCACCGCCCAGAGGTGCGTGTTCTGATCCTCAGAGGTGTGGGGCAAAAGGCCTTTGTCTCTGGGGCGGACATCTCCGAGTTTGGAGAAAAACGCAACGATCCAGAGCAAGTGGCGCTCTATGACCGTGCGGTCTCGCGTGCGCAAGGCGCGCTCACCGATTTCCCGCGTCCTGTGGTGGCGGCCATCAGCGGGATTTGCTATGGTGGCGGCTTGGGGCTGATCTTGGCGTGTGATTTGCGCTTTGCCGCACCCAATGCCAAATTTCGCATGCCCGCGGCCCGCTTGGGCCTGGGTTACGCCTACACGGGGCTCAAGCGCATGGTGAGCATCTTGGGCGTGGCCAAAGCAAGTGAAGTGTTCTTTACTGCCAGTGTCTACACTGCAGCGCAGGCCCATGCATTGGGACTGGTGAACTCGTTGCACGACGATGTGTTTGAGCACGCCCAAAATTTGGCCGCTCAAATTGCACAAAACGCGCCCTTGACCATTGCCGCGGCCAAGCTTGCCATGAACACCGTGATGGCGGGCTCGGATCCCGACCAAGTGGCCCGCGTTGACCAAGCGGTGAAGGGGTGTTTTGCGTCGAAAGACTATGCGGAAGGGCGTGCGGCTTTTGCCGAAAAACGCGACCCGGTTTTCAAGGGCGAGTGAGGGTTGATGAGGGTTGAGCATCGCCTTGGGCCTTGCTCAATGGCGTTGTTTGATGGTTTGAGTTTGAGGGTGTAGGTGTAGGTGTGTTGGGTAATTTTCAATTTTTTGAATGGAGTTGGACGATGAAATACAAAATGAACGTTAATTCTTGTGGCCGCGCAATTCAATGGACCTCGGGAGTGGTCTTGGCCTGTGCTTTGTTTGGGCAGGCTGCTCACGCCATTGGACCTGCGCCCGCGCCCTTGGCGCAGCGCGAGACGCTGAGCATTGGTTTTGTCAAAGTGGGACATTTGTCGCCCATGCTCAATGTCGAAGAAGAGTTGAAAAAATTCAACATTGATGTCAAGAGGTCGGAGTTTGTGCGTTACGCCGACGCCAGAACTGCCTTGCTCTCGAACTCGGTGGATGTCTCGGCAGTGGGCCCCGGTGACTTGGCCATTGCCGCGTCACAGGGCAGCAAAAACCTCATTGGTCTCACCGGTGTGGGCAGCTCGGCCAAAGACTTGGTGGTCAAAAAAGGCGTCGTGATCAACGAATTAAAAGACATTGCGGGCAAGAAAATCGGCATTGCACCAGGTTCTGCCGTGTGGTTCCAGTTTGCCATGACGCTTGTTGAAAAAGGCATCCCCTACACAAGCTTCACACCGGTGAACATCCAAGGTGGGGGGACGGCCTTCATCCAGGCCATGAAGCGCGGCGACATCGATGCGATGGTGCTCTGGGAGCCCTTTGAGTCCCAAGCGGTGTCCGAGGGGGATGCCTACTTTGCCAAAAACACCGACTATTCCAAAGCCAAGTCGGTTGGCGCAGAGCTCGGCATGCTGGCTTCCTCCAGAGACGCTTACACCAATAAAAAAGAGGCCATCAAACGGTTTTTGTGGGTGTACTTGAATGCTGAAGAGCAAATGAGCAAAAACAACGACTTGTTTGCCGATGCCTACTCCAAATACACCGGTCTGCCCTTGAGTGTCACCAAAGACTCGTCCAAGATCATCAAGCTCGGTGGTGTGTTGAGCAAAGAACAAGTGCAACTCTTGGCCGAAGCAGCCTTCAAGCAAGGGATCGTTCAAAAAGAGGTCAGCCAAGAAGCGGGCGCCTTGTATGACGATTCCCTGGTAAAAGAGATCAAGCGCTGAACGTCGTGCACTTGGCCCTAGGACCAAGGCGAACACCCCTTGGTCTTGAATTCCATGACTGAATCACTTTATAGGTAAACCCGCATGGCACAAAGCAGACTTCAAAAAGGCTTGCTCGCCCTCATCTTGCCCGTGGCCGTGCTGTGCCTGTGGCAGTACGCAGGCTCGCAGCCCGACATGGCGGGCATCGTGCCCACACCGCTCGCCGTTGCCGTGGGCTGGCAGTCTTGGATATGGGGCCATGCTGGCATGGGGCTCAATCCCTATTTGGGGACTTGGCTTGCCAACGTCAGCTACTCCGCCTCACGGGTGGCGGAGGGCTTCGTTTGCGCAACCCTCATGGGTGTGCCCTTGGGGTTGATGATCGGTTGGAGTCGACTCGCCGCCCAATTGATCGATCCCATGATTCAGGGCCTCAGGCCCATTCCCATCACGGCTTGGTTACCATTTTCGATTGCGCTCTTTGGTATTCGGGATGTGGGCTCGATTTTTCTGATTTTCTTGGGCGGCTTTTACGCCATAGTGGTCAACACCACCCAAGGGGCCCGGGATGTGGATAAAAATTGGGTGCGTGCGGCCCTCATGATGGGGGTCAACTCGCGCCAACTGCTCTGGCGTGTGGTGTTGCCCAGCGCCATGCCCAATATCTTCACAGGTTTGCGCGTGGGCTTGGGTATTTCTTGGACCGCGGTGATTGTGTCTGAAATGGTGGCGGTGAAATCGGGTCTGGGCTATGTGCTGTGGGACGCTTACTATGTTGGTCGCATGGACATTGTGCTCGCCGACATGGTCTCCATTGGTCTCATGGGCTTTATCTCAGACAGCTTCATTGTTCTGATAGAAACTCGAGTGCTGCGTTGGCGCTTGCTGCAAAATCATTGAAGGAAGACCGCCATGAGCAACATTGATATTTCGGGCTTGGATAAAACGTACGCGACAACGCCACCGGTTAGCGCACTCCAAGGTGTGGATTTGACAATCCGCTCGGGTGAGTTTGTGGCCTTGCTCGGGCCCTCGGGTTGCGGCAAATCAACGCTGCTCAACATCATTGCGGGTTTTGAGGCCCCGAGCTTGGGAGGCTTGACGGTCAATGGCCAAGAAATTGTCCAACCCGCTCCAGAGCGAGGGGTGGTGTTTCAAGAGGCGGCACTCTTTCCCTGGCTCAACGTCTGGGACAACGTCGTCTTTGGCCCGCAGGTGCAAGGTGTCGCCAAATCGGTGTATGAGCCCCGTGCCAAAGAGATGCTCAAGATCATGGGGCTGTCGGCCTTTGAGTCTTCACTGCCGGTGCAACTGTCGGGTGGGATGCGCCAGCGCGTGGGCATTGCCCGCGTGCTCACCATGGGATCGAAGATTTTGCTCATGGACGAGCCCTTTGGGGCGCTCGATGCGCAAACTCGGCTGAGCATGCAAGAGCTGCTCTTGAAGGTTTGGCAGCAACTCAAGCCCACGGTGGTGTTTGTCACCCACGACATTGATGAGGCGCTTTTTTTGGCCGATACGGTCTATGTTATGTCGTCAAGACCCGGTCGCATCCAAGCGCGTTTGGATGTGCCCTTTGAGCGACCTCGCCAATTGGAGCTGACCACCAGTGCCGCATTCAATCAAATGAAGTTGGAAATCCTCAGGCAAATGCGCCACTAAGCCTCAACCAAAAATGCTGTTGAAATTCCTTTAAACCCAAGACTTCACTCTGCAACTCCCAACACTGATTGTTGAACATCACTTGAATGAGCAAATGAATGGCAAACCCCCGAATTCCCTATCACTTTTCCAATGACGGTCCGCAGCTCAAGCCCCATGCAGAGGGCTCGATCATGGTTCACCTGGTGGTCAATGTGGAGCATTGGCAGTTTGATGCCCCCATGCCGCGCACCATCATCACACCACCCCACGGCAAGGAGACGGTGCCCGATGTCCCCAATTTTAGTTGGGTGGACTACGGCATGCGCTGTGGTCTGCCGCGCATCATTGAGGCCATAGTCGACCGCGGTCTGACGGCATCGACGAGTTTCAACGCGGGTGTGATTGACGCCTACCCGCAAGCAGCCCAAGCCATGCATCAAGCCGGCTGGGAGTTCATTGGTCACGGCGTGCACCAAAAGTCCTTGAACCATGCGGGGGCTGAAGCCGAGGTGGTCAAAATTTCCCTTGACATGATCGAGGCCTTCACCCGCGTGAGGCCCCGGGGTTGGCTCGGGCCCGGCCTCAGAGAGAGCCACACGACCCCGGAGACTTTGGTGCAAGAGGGCATTGAATATGTCTTTGACTGGGTGGTGGACGACGTGCCCCACTGGATGCACACGCAAAACGGGCCATTGCTGAGTTTGCCCTACAACTTGGAGATCAACGATTCCATCATTTATGCGGTGGAGAAGCACTCGAGTCTAGAGATGATCGAGAGAACTCGGCACACCTTGGCTTTGTTTGAGCGTGAGTCGCTCAAACACCCGCGGGTTTTGGCAATTGGGCTGCATCCCCATCTGATTGGGGTGCCCCACCGATTTGGCTCCTTTGAGCGCATGCTCGACTTGTTGATGGCCTCGCCCCAGGTGTGTTTTGTGCAAGGGCATGACTTGGCCACTTGGTATGCAGAACAAGTTCCCAGACCCCAAGACTGATTCTTCAAGTCGCCATCACCGCGTGACATGATTTTGCAATGCTGTTGATTGCCCCATTGTTAATGTTTTTTTGATTTTTTAGGATGAATTTATGGATTTGAAACTCAAAGGCCTGCGGGTCGTGATCACGGGTGGCTCCAAAGGCATTGGTTTGGCCGTGGCCCACTCGTTTGCCAAAGAAGGAGCCCAGCCCATTTTGGTCTCACGCACCTTATCGAGCTTACAAAGTGCAGCCAAAGAGATCAAGGCTCAAAGTGGCATGGACTGCGAGTTGCTGGCCGCTGACATGGCCTCGCGCGGGAGCGCCAAGTCCTTGATCGAGCAGTGCGGGAACATCGACATTTTGGTCAACAACGCGGGTGCCATTCCTGGGGGGACGGTGCTCGACATTGATGAAGACCGCTGGCGTGAAGCCTGGGAGTTGAAGGTCTTTGGCTACATCAATTTGGTGCGCGAAGTCTTGCCGCAGATGCAGACCAAGAAAAAAGGCGTTATCGCCAACATCATCGGCATGGCTGGGGCGGCCCCCAGGAACGCATACCTGTGTGGGTCCACCGCCAATGCCGCCTTGATCGCTTTCACGCAAGCCGTGGGGGGTGCCAGTGTTGCGCATGGGGTACGGGTGTTTGGCGTGAACCCCTCGCCCACGCGCAGTGAGCGCATGCAAACCATGCTGCAAGCGCAAGCGCAAAAGAAATTTGAAGACGCCTCTCGGTGGATGGAGTTGACGCAAAGCATGCCCTTTGGTCGCATGGCAGAACCTCAAGAGTTGGCCGACTTGACGACTTTTTGTTGCTCGCCCTTGGCCGGTTATTTGAGCGGCAGCGTGATCAATGTCGACGGCGGTCAGATGTACACCTAAGCGGTCAAGTCTGTGGTTTTGCGCCGCAGGCCGTGTTCCTATTCATCCATCATTGAATCTCCCAGCGTTTTTTTCACGAATATTTTTTATAATTTCTTACGTTCACCTCATGTTCAATTCCACCCCCAACCCTTTGCACGATTATCCGGAAATTCGCGAGGGCGTTCGCGCCTTGGTTTCACAATTTGATTCACGGTATTGGCAAGACCTCGATGAAAAACACGCTTTCCCTGAGGCCTTTGTCACGGCCTTGACCCAAGCGGGTTGGCTGAGCGGTTTAATTCCCGAAGAGTATGGTGGCTCCAACCTCACCTTGGCCGAGGCCAGTGTGGTCATGGAGGAGATCAACCGCGCGGGCGGCAATTCTGGGGCTTGTCACGGGCAGATGTATGTGATGGGTTGTGTGCTGCGCCATGGATCACAAGCGCAAAAAAATGATCTCCTGCCGCGCATTGCCAGTGGCGAGTTGCGCATGCAAGCCATGGCGGTGACCGAGCCCACGACTGGATCGGACACCACCAAACTCAAAACGTTTGCCACCTTGAAAGGGGATCGCTATGTGGTCAATGGTCAAAAGGTGTGGACGTCGCGATTGCAGCACTCGGACTACATGCTGCTCTTGGCCAGAACCACGCCTTTGGATCAAGTCAAGAAGAAAACCCAGGGCCTGTCCGTCTTCTTGGTCGACTTGCGCGGGGAGGTCGGTAAAAGCATCACCGTGCGTCCGATTCGCAACATGGTCAACCACGAGACCAATGAGATCTTTATTGACAACTTGGAAATTCCTGTTGAAAACCGCATCGGCCTTGAAGGCGAGGGTTTGAAGTATATTTTGGATGGCTTGAACGCCGAGCGCATTTTGATTGCAGCCGAGTGTGTGGGCGACGGTTACTGGTTTTTGGAGCGCGCTTGCAAATACGCCAATGAGCGCGTGGTCTTTGATCGACCGATTGGACAAAACCAAGGCATCCAGTTTCCCTTGGCCCGGGCCTATGTGAATGTCGAAGCCGCCAGTCTCATGAGGTTCAATGCGTGCGAGGTGTTTGACCGCGGACTCAACTGCGGCGCCCAAGCCAATATGGCCAAGCTCCTCGCGGCCGACGCCTCTTGGGAAGCGGCCAATGCATGCATTCAAACCCATGGGGGTTTTGGTTTTGCGGCGGAGTACGACATCGAGCGCAAATTCAGAGAAACCCGCCTCTACCAAGTCGCCCCCATTTCCACCAATTTGATCCTGTCTTACGTCGCTGAGCGGGTTTTGGGTTTGCCACGCTCCTATTGATAGGGTGATGAAGATCGAATTTATTTTTTTAACAAAACCCAATCATGCCAACCGCTCAAGCCAATTCTTCTGACGCCAACGCTGTAATAGTGGTGGGCGCTGGGCCTGTGGGTCTATTGTGTGCTCTCGTGCTCGCACGTGCTCAAGTGCCTGTTTGTGTGTTGGAAGCCGAGCCGAGCACCACGCTGGACTTGCGTGCTGGCACCTTTCACCCGCCGACACTCGAGATGCTCGCCCCCCTGGGGGTCACCCAAGCGATGATGGAGATCGGTATCAAAGTGCCTGTCTGGCAAAGTCGAGATTTTCAAGCAGGCTTGGTGGCCAATTGGGACATGGGCCTCTTAAAGAATGACACCCCCTATCCTTATCGACTGCATTTGGAGCAACACCGACTCACACCTATTTTGCTCAGCATGCTCAAAGAGCATGCCCATGCCCAGGTGCTCTTTTCGCATGAGTTTGTTGGTTTGGATCAGACCCGTCGTCCCGGCAGCGTGATTGTGACCGCAAACGACTGCTCTTTCTCAGATGCAGGGCATGCACGGACAGTTGAATTCACTGCCCCTTGGGTCATTGGCGCCGATGGGGGAAAAAGTTTGGTGAGAAAGTCGCTCGGCATTGAATTCGATGGCTACACTTGGCCTGAGCGCTACAGTGTGGTGAGCACGACTTTTGACTGGGGCCCCCTGGGCTACGCCGACAACGCTTACATCAGTGACCCAGAGCAATGGGTGGCTTTTTTCAAAATGCCCGATGTGGGGCCTCCCGGGCTTTGGCGCATGACCGTGCCAGTGGGTACCGATCTTAGCGACGAAGAGGTGCTGCATCCCCATTACGGCAATGCCATCTTTAACCGCGTGCTCAACGCCAAAACACCCTTTGAGTTTCCGATTGTTCACCAAAGTGTGTACCGGGTGCATCAGCGCGTGGCCAAGGAGTTTAGAGTCGCTCGCGTGCTCTTGGCTGGGGACAGTGCCCATGTGAACAATCCGTTGGGCGGCTTTGGACTCAACAGTGGGATACACGACGCCATGAATTTGAGCGAAAAACTCGCCCGTGTTTACCATGGCGAGAGTCCTGAATCTTTGCTCGATCTCTTCGTGCGACAACGGCGCACGGTCAACATGGAGTATGTGCAAGACATCTCCATCAAGAATAAACAGAATTTGGAAGAAAAGGATCCTGTGCGTCGGCAAGAACGCATCGCTCTTTTGAGAAGCATTGCCCAGTCGCCAGAGAAAAGCCGCGAGTATTTGCTCACCTCCTCCATGATCAACAGCATCAAGCGGGCGAATTCCATCACCTAGGTTTCGCTTGAGCTTCACTTGGGGTATTTCGATGCCTCGATCGTCACCCCCATGGGTGAACGCGTGAACTTTGTAAACTTGCGAATGATTCTTGTTTCGTTATTTTTGGAGAAGAAAATGTTGAATTTGTTCAGTTCTTTGTCTGCTCTCGATGCTGGAAACACCCGCATGCGTCGCCAATCCATACTTTCTTGTTGCGCTTTATTGGCTTTCCTGGTTTCAAGTGAGCCGATTTTTGCCCAATCCAGTGGCATGGGTTCGGCAAGCGCTCAAGCGCTCAATTGGCCTCAGAAACAAATCAAAATCATTGTCCCCTTTGCCGCGGGTGGCAACACCGATGGCATCACCCGCGTGGTGGCTGAGCGCTTGAGCCACGCTCTCGATCAGCCCGTAATTGTTGAAAACAAAGCCGGTGCCAATGGCGCCATTGCGGCAGAGTTTGTGGCCAAGGCCCCCGCGGACGGCTACACCTTGATGATGGCGGCGATGCCGGTGTTGGCCATTTTGCCCTCCATCACCAAAACCGGCTATGACCCTAAAAGGGATTTTGTGCCGATCAGCATCATTGGCAGCAACCCCTTTGTGATGGCGGTGAGCAAATCCATTCCCGTTGCCAATTTGAAAGAGTTTGTGACTTTCATCAAAAGCAATCCGGGTAAATACAATTATGCTTCTGGCGGGTCGGGCAGCGTGTCGCATCTCTCGGCCGCATTGTTTGTCAAGAGAGCGGGTCTGGAGATGACGCACGTGAGTTATAAAGGCGGTGGACCGGCGGTGGCCGATTTGCTTGGAGGGCAAGTGCAGATGTATTTTGGTAATTTCTCGGAGTTGGCCGCCCAAGCAAGTGGAGGGCACATCACCATCGTGGGAGTCTCGAGTGACCAACGCGCCAAACAACTCCCCAATGTGCCGACGTTTTCTGAGTCGGGTTTTCCGGGATTTAGGACCGAGACCTGGAACGGTTTGGTGGCTCCTGCCGCCACACCGGCATCCATCGTCAACAAAGTGGCCTTGATCGTCAAAGAGATTGTGGCCCAGTCCGACACCCAAGCACGTCTCAATCAAATGGGGGTGGACCCCATTGGCAACACACCCAGCCAATTCTCAGAAGTACTTTTCTCTGACATTGGCACCTGGGCGGAAGCGGCCCGGGCCAGCAATTTAAAAATCGAGTAACAGGAGTCACCCCATGAATGCAGCCAGCACCGAGAGCGCGCACCCTACTGTCCGGGCCATCTCCAGCATCGACGCCTTGGCCACCCGCGCCAAGGTGGGGGTGGTGGTACCGGCCACCAACACCGTGGTTCAACCGGAAATGGAAGCGATGCGTCCCAGTGGTGTGACCAATCATGTGACTCGCATGCTCTTGCCCCCCAGACCCTACGATGACCAAAGTGCTTACAAAAAAGCCCTTGAAACGGAAAAAGGCCATTTGGAAGAGGCCTTGGAGTTGGTGATGCTTTGTGAGCCCCATGTGGTGGCCCACGGCCACTCCATCCACTCTTTTCGCGGCAATGCGCAGACGGCTCTGGCCGAAGAAAAGCGCTTAGAGTCCTTGTGCGGTGTGCCTTTTATCACGCCTTCGCGCGCCGTGTTGGCGGGCCTGGAGGCCTTTGGCAACATCAAACGCATTGCCATTTTGACCCCATACTGGCCGCCCGCCGATGACATGATTGCGACATTTTTCAGGTCTTGCGGCTATGATGTCGTCAACACCTTTGGGTTGAAGTCAACGGGGCCCACCGCGGTTGCACGTTTCACACAAGCGCAAATCATGGAGGGGTTTGACGAGGTCGATGATGATCAAGCACAGGCTCTCATTCATGTGGGCACGAATTTGCCCGTGTCAGCGCTCACACCCACGATTGAAGCGCGGCACGGCAAGCCCCTGATCGGGGTCAATGTGGCAACTTATTGGTTGGCACTCAGACGTCTGGGTATTGAAGATAAAATCCCAGGCATGGGACTTTTGGCGGAGAAATATTGAGTTGGATTGGCGAAGTCCACAGTCAAATTCACTTGCACAATCACTTGCAATTTCACTGTTTGTCGCTCAAATTCGCTACAGATGGGTATTTGCTTGCGCAGTCTAAACTCGCAGGCAATGGTGCTTGATTTATTTTTTAACATCTTCACCGAGTTTGATTCGGGGCTGTCTTCTCATTGGATTGCCACAGCAATGTCCATGTCATCAATGTAGCGCATGGCCAAGACCTCGGCTTGAGATTGATCTTTGCCACAGGCCATGACGTAGCCAATGCGTGCGGCATTTTCAAAAGCAGGAATCACGGCATCCCCCACTTTTTTAAGAATCTCAACGCATTTGATATCGGGGTCTGACCAAGTCGGCGGCGTGATGCTCTCGATCGTGCCCGCCACAGGCGAGGTGAACCAGCGAGAGACCGCCACTTGGGGTGCTTGTGGGTCACCCAGTCCTTTTGGCCAAAGTCCGAGGTGAATGTCGATGAGGTCAGCGTGGATAGAGCGGTTCATGGCAAAACCCACCAGCCTTCCTATCTTGGCGCCCACGAGTCGAGGGTTGATTTCAACCAGTTGCGGGCCGTCCTGGGTCAAGATCAATTCAATGTGGGTGGCGCCACAATCAAAGCCCACCGCGTCGAGCATGGAGAAAACGTATTGCTCCAATGCTGAGTGCTCGTTCACTCTTGGAGAAAAACACCCCCCTTCAATGGCAAAGGAGGGTGGAGGAAACATTTTTTTGATGTTCACCCCTAAAAAACGGTGTTCGCCCTTGATCGTCAAGGTGTCGACTCCGATGAAGTTGCCCGTCATGTACCGCTCCACAAGCAAGCGGTCATTGGCCTTGACCCCCAAGCCATAGTCGGCACGACTGGGGAGCATGATCTCGACAGGACTCAAGAGGGGGTCCAAGTCCTCAGGCGTTTGAAGAACCACCACGTTTTGTGAGCCGTAGCCATCGACGGGTTTGATGAGTACGGGCAGGCCCAAACGGTCAACAGCGTCTTTGATCTCTTGGGTGGTGGTCGCCAACGCAAATTCAGGTTGATCGATTCCTCGTTGTGCTAGACGCTGTCTGACCAGGAATTTGTCACGCAGCAAGGTGGCGCTTTCTAAATTTAAATAAGCAATACCCAAAGCACGGGCGAGCTTGGACGCTTCAATGAGTCGGATTTCAATCAAGCAAAGCAGCGCATCGATGGGTTTTGTTTGATGGCTGGCGAGAACGGCTTGTTCGAGCGCTGGGTAGGCGAAATCCTGGATTTCAATGAGCTCAACAGCGAGGTCTAAATAAGCGCTCACGGTGGGTTGTTGGCGATAAAGTGCCAAGTCTGACGTTGCGAACACAAAACTGTCGCCTCGCTTGACGGCCGCTTGCAAGATGTCGCTGTCGTTACCCCCAGGCAAATCGAGGACGAGTAAATGAGACATGGTATGCCTTTGGGTGGATGGTCAGAGTACTGTAGCAGACGGGGCAAGACAAATGGGTACATCTTTCATGATCTCCACCAGAGAATGGTCGGCGTTACGGTTAAAGTGCTAAAGGTTTTGTTTGTCGTACCGATTACAAGAGGTCAAAAGGCGTAAAGGGTTCTATTTCAGTACCTTTCACCTGCTCATACATTGGAGTTAATCATGGGAATGCGAATTGGATCGGGCGGTGGCGCTGCCGCTATGGCTCAAGCGGCAAGCAGTGTTTCACAGTGGCAGCAAGCCAAAGTGGCTACACCTGCCGCTGCTGCTCCTGCTCCTGCTCCTGCTGCTCAAACAGCACAATTGGTTGCAACTTTGACCAAAGGCAATAACGTCAACACCTTTGCTTAACGGCCCTTGTTGTTGATTGTTTGTCAAGGAGCCTTATTGAACATTCAATAAGGCTTTTTCAATGGGGAATCGATCTCATGCCGCAATTGAGTCAAGTTTGGATTTCATTTGATTTTTTGAATACGAAATTATTATTTTGCATCGGTTCTGGACGTATTTCACGGCGTTCAGCGGGTCTCTTTCTATCCTCAGGCTTGGGTCATTGATATAGAATAATTTTGGCGCTTTTGCCTTGTACCGAGAATACCCCCCATGTTAAAAAATGCTTTGATTTGTTCTCTGTTGATGACCGCAGGTTTCGCTGCATTTGCCCAAACTGCAGCCACCCCTGCAAAACCAG
>TBL_comb47_HYPODRAFT_10004329_pt1 | contig 16367 bp, 16 predicted proteins | sample TroBogypolimnion_40_FD_10682 | JGI IMG/M metagenome (IMG submission 10682)
TCCTTATCATGTGATCAAGGTTCTTGAGGCTATGCCTACTACTGCAAAACCTATGACTCAGTTCAGCACGGGTATCATTTCTATGGCAACCGACTCCATATTTCAAAAGGCCCACCGCGCCGGATTAAATAAAAATGACTACTGGGATACAACCTATGAGGATGTAATGAACCTTATAGCCCGTCTACCTGTAATTGCTGCATATATTTATCGTCGCAGTTTTAAGGATGGCAGTTTTATTGAACCTGATAGGGATCTTGATTGGGCAGCTAACTTTGCTCATATGATGGGATATGACGATGAGGAGATTTACCGCCTGTTCCGGATGTACATGTGTATTCATGCAGATCATGAAGGAGGTAACGTTTCTGCTCATGCAACCCACCTTGTGGGTTCAGCACTAAGTAATCCCTATTACTCCTATGCTGCAGGTATGCTCGGCTTGGCCGGACCATTGCATGGCTATGCGAATCAGGAAGTTATGTTTTGGATTTATGAGATGATCAAGGTTATTGGCGATAATCACGATGAGAAAGTGATACGCGAAAAGATCGAAGCTTATGTTCGTAAAACGATTTCTGAAGGTAAGGTAATCCCTGGTTATGGCCATGCGGTATTACGTGTGACTGATCCACGCTTTACTGCTCAGCAATTATTCGCCGAAAAATATGTCAAGGATGACAGTCTTATTAATATTGTCAATATGCTTTACGATATTGTCCCCCCAATTCTTAAGTCTCTTGGCAAAGTGAAGAATCCATGGCCTAATGTTGATGCATTCTCTGGTGCTCTTCTTCAGCACTATGGAATTGACGAATATTTTTTCTATACAGTAATGTTCGGAGTTAGTCGCTCTTTAGGCGTTTTGGCTCAGTTGGTATGGGACAGAATGTACAATTTGCCGCTTGAAAGACCTTCCTCTGAGACGCTTGAGTGGTTTAAAGAAAAAGCAGGAATTTGATCTGTTTCTTAAAACATATCTGAAGGGGACTAATCATCCTCTTTTTTTTGCTCCTGAACGAAATTATTTTGGCAGAAATAACGATAAAACTCAGAATATTGCATAACTTTAGTCATTGTTTCCGCAATAAATTGTATTGACCTTTATATCCATTATTAGCTCTAAGACGTTTGGTGTGGGTAATATAAATATTGATTTTTATGCTCCTGGCAATTGGCAACTAGTTGCGGGCTGATTTTATCCGGTGGAAAGTTTTATTTTTCGGAGCAAGGTGAGGAATAAAGTTCAAATAGGTGCTTCATTCAAGCCAGTAGCTAAAAGCAAGCGGCTAACCATTAACCCGAATAGAAGAAAGGGAAGCTTCTTTACCTGCACGATTGGCTATAGAGCCTCTTTATTCACTTTAATTATTTGTGCAATGAAAAGCATTAGAGGATCCAAAACGGAGCAAAATTTGCTCAAAGCATTTGCCGGTGAATCTCAGGCCCGAATGAGATACGATTATTTTGCAAAACAGGCAAGAAAGGAAGGACTCGAACAAATTGGGGCAATTTTTGACGAAACGGCCTTAAATGAACGGGAACATGCCAAACGGTTTTTTAAGTTTCTTGAAGGGGGCCCTGTGGAAATTACGGCAATATACCCGGCCGGTATTATCGGGACAACGCTTGGAAACCTTAAGGCCGCAGCAGAGGGGGAAAACGAAGAATGGACAGCATTATATCCTGAGTTTGCTAAAGTAGCCGAAGAAGAAGGATATTACGAGGTGTCTGCCGCTTTTAAACTTATTTCAAAAGTTGAAAAGGCACATGAGGATCGTTATAATACCCTATATTCCAATTTAAACGAGGGCAAAGTTTTTGAACGTGATGGAAAGGTTGTTTGGAAATGCAGAAACTGCGGCTATCTTCACGAGGGAACTAAGCCTCCGCTGAATTGTCCGGCTTGTCTCCACCCCCAATCGTATTTCGAGATCAAAGAATCTAACTACTAGAACCCATAATCCTTTATCAATATAATAAGCCAGCCTCTCCAAAATAGGCTGGCTTATTTGTAATGATTCTATTTATCGAATTATGGATTATTCTGTTCTAAAATTCATATATTGTTGATAGTCAATTAAAAGCATTGCGATGTGATTTATATTATTTACATTTGCCGCTCTAATTAAAATTTCAACTCATGAGAAAACTAATTTTTTTAACGGGAATTTTATTCTTTTTTAGCCAGGCATTTGCAGGAGGATTACTCACAAACGGCAATCAAAGTTCTCAGTATATCAGAATGTTGTCGCGTAATGCATCAACTGATATTGATGCGGTATATTTTAATCCGGCGGGCTTAGTGATGATGGAGAATGGCTTTTATTTTGCACTTCAAAATCAGAGTCTGTTCCAGTATAAAACTGTTGAAAGTGCATTTCCGCTATTGAATAAGGGTAAATTTGATGGATTGCTATCAGCCCCTGTTTTTCCCACAGCATACGCGGTGTATAAAAAGGATCGTTTTGCCTTCTCATTAGGGTTTGGACCCAATAGTGGAGGAGGAAGTGCCGTATTCGATAAAGGCTTGCCCTCTTTTGAAACTCCAATTTCAACATTGATTCCCGGATTGGCCGGATTGGGGGCATTGGGGATGAATGTGAAAAATTACAGTGCTGATCTCTATTTGAATGGTACTTCAGTTTATTGGGGAGTCCAGGGTGGTGCGTCATTCAAGGTAAACAAGATTTTTTCGGTTTATGTCGGAGCGCGTTTTATTCCTGCAACGAATAAATATAGTGGTTATATAAAAAACATTCAGCTGAATGTAAATGGACAGTATTCAAATGCTGCAACTTTTCTTACAGGTACTGCAGCTCCTGTTGTGCAGGGGCTTGCAAATCAGGCGGCAGGAGCCGCTTCAAGTGTTCAGCCGCTGATCACCAATGGTGCCGGTGCTTTCACCATTGCCCAGGTTCAAGGGGCAGGATATATAAATGCTGCCACTGCGACTCAGCTCCAGCAAGGTTTACTCCAGCTCGGGATACCCCAGGCTCAGGTAAATGCAATGAATATTGCCCAAATCCAGGGAGCTTTTACTGCTGGAGCAGCCTCTCTGAACGGAGAGGTGGCTACGCTGAAGGGAACTGCATCACAACTGGCGGATAAAAACGTGGATGTTACACAAACCGGGTCCGGAATTACTCCAATTCTTGGGGTCAATATTTCACCGGCTACAGGGCTGAATATCGGTATTAAATACGAGTTCATGACTAAATTGTCACTCACCAACAGTACTAAGGTAGATGGGACAGGTTTATTTCCTAATAATGGCAAAACCGGAAGTGATATCCCTTCATTACTCTCTATTGGAGTAGACTATAAAATAGGGAAGGCCTTTAACCTGTCCGGATCGTTTAATTCCTACCACGATAAAGGTGTTGACTGGGGAACTAACATTTATGGAGAACAACGTGCGATCGATCACGACACCTGGGAAGCAGCAATAGGTGGTCAATATCAGTTAACGAAGAAATTTGCAGTAAGTGCCGGCTATTTACTTACCGTAATGGGAGTTAACCCAAAATTCCAAAGCGATTTCAGCTTTATTAATAATGGTGCCAATACCTATGGTTGTGGTATTCAATGGAAACCAACCTCAAGAATCACAGTTGATGCAGGTGGGCTTTATACCGGGTATTCAACTGACAGAAAGACAATAACCGATAGTACAACTAAGATTTCTTACCAGGAAACCTACAAAAAACATAACATCGGTTTTACCGTTGGTCTGGCTTATCACATTGGGGGGAAATAAGCACTCTTAAGAAACGGGTTTTCAGATAATTTATTCCGCGTGGTTATTTTAACAAAAAAGGAGCATTGTCACCAAAGACAACGCTCCTTTTTTCAGCTCTATTTCGTTTGGTGAGGGTAAGATAAATAGTGCGCTTTTTGTCCCGAAGTGTCAGTGGTAATTGGCATCTGGCTGCTGGCAGATGTTAGCAGGAAGAAAGTCGCATTTCAAGAATGAGGTTAAGTCAGATATTCAGTTAATTATAGGCATCCAAGCTCGCCGCCAGTGGCCAGTAGCAAATCATTAACCTATTAGTGGAATGGAAAGATTCTGCCCGGCCGATTCGTTAAAGAGCCATTTAAAATCAATCCTGCTCTGTATTATGAACGATAAAGGCATGCGTAACCGGCATGGCTTTGCGATAAACAGCTGAAACACCGCAATAGCGTTCATGAGAGAGATTGATCGCTTTTTCAAGTTTATCTTCCGGCAGATTTTTACCCCAAAACTCGTAGATGATATGCATGCTCGTGTAATGAACCGGCTGCACCTCCGACTGTTCTCCTTCAACTCTGACATCAAAATGCTCTAATTCAACCCTCATTTTAGTGAGAATCGAGACTACATCCATCGCTGTACAACCCGCCAAAGCAACGAGCATTAAAGGTTTTGGCCTGGGACCAAGGTCGCGTCCGCCAAATTGCTCTCCGGCATCCAGCATTAATTTGTGTCCATTGACATCTGCTTCAAAAGCCATCCCGTCTTTCCAGGAAATACTGATTTCTTGTTTCATCGCTATTTAAGATTTTATTTTTTTATAAATTGAATTTAGATTTCGACGATGCTGTGTCAGACGATAATAATGCAGCTGGCACCTGGCTACTTGCAAATACCTCTATGTATGAGGCGACTTATCCGACCGATAATAATTTACTTTTCAAAAATATTCACGGCAACGGCCAGTAGCTAACTGCCAGCCGATTGTAAGAATTTGACTGGAGGGTGTGTAACGTCGGTCTTGATAATGAACAATCTTTAAACGATAAACCGGCCAGCCGCCAACCGCTAACTGCCCGGCGCAATCTTTTAATCGGATACTCCCTTAATTTATGGAAACCTTCAGCACGTCGTTAATCGCACTTTTGAAAGTCTCTTTTGGCAGCGCTCCCAGCGCCATTTGTGGCTGACCGTCGGAAGGAACAAACAAAAATGAAGGGATACTCTGAATCCCAAACATTCCAGCCAATTCCTGCTGTTCCTCTGTATTCACCTTATAAATTGTCAGTTTGTCGCCATATTCTGTTTGCAACTCTTCCAAAATTGGTGCCACCATTTTGCAAGGGCCACACCAGTTGGCATAAAAATCGATAATTACCGGGACTGTCCCTTCAAATTTCCACTCTTTGTTTAATTCAAAGTTAAAAACCTTCTCTTTAAAACTCTCTTTTGTTAAATGTTCAAGTGCCATGATATAATGAATAAAAGTATGAAATTATAAAATATGCTATTAGCAATAATTGTGATACAAAAATATTAAATAATATTGAAATAAAAAATCATCATTGAAAAAATATGCTACTGGCAAAAAATGTGTTTGGAAATAGTTGTCATCTTTATAGCTTTGTAAAAAGTATTTAATAAAATATGGAAACATCTTCGGGATTAATGAGCATGATTTATGAATTAAAGAAGAAATGCACACAATCTGACCAACGGTTGATGCGGGATCTTAAGATTTCTCAGTCGGAGTTGCTTTTCTTTTCAGCTCTGGACAATTGCCAGGGAATAAGTAGTCCTGAATTGGCTAAAAATATGGGTCTTTCGCTCTCCAGGATCAGCCGGATAGTCGATAAACTAGTAGTAAATGGATACCTGGACAGAAATGCAGATACAACCGACCGGAGAGCCATAAAGCTTTGCCTTACTTCTAAGGGGAAGGCAATTCGGAACAAGATCGATAAATCAAGAAACGAATGCGAAGAGAGGCTGCTTGAAATTATTCCGCCTACAGATATCATGCGGTTTGAGCAGCTATTTTCTGAAATTGTATTAAAGATGTAGTTCCCGGTTTTTTTTAAATAGATCGAATCTAAATGATTAGTTCGTTAGCTGTATTACGGGATTTCTTAAATTTGCAATCCTAACCCGCCGGGGTATTGAACGGTTAATTTTATTGGTCAGGATATGATATGGAACGAGAAAATTGAATGCGCCAGCCGTGAAGAGATGCGGATCATTCAGTCTGAAAGATTATGTGAGACGGTCAAACGCATTTATCACAGCGTCCCCTACTACCGCAAAAAAATGCAGGAGGTCGGGCTAACACCAAATGATATCAGAGATATTGATGACCTTGGTCGGCTCCCATTTACAACAAAAATCGACCTGCGCGATAATTACCCTTTTGGGCTGTTTACGGTCCCCATGAGTGAGATCGTTCGCCTCCATGCCTCATCAGGAACAACAGGAAAACCCACAGTGGTTGGCTATACCCGTAAGGATATTCAAATGTGGGCAGAAGTCGTAACCCGATCACTCTGCATGGCAGGAGTTCACCGGAATGATATCGTACAGATCGCCTATGGTTACGGCCTGTTCACCGGTGGACTGGGTCTTCATTATGGGACAGAAAACCTCGGAGCCTCAGTGATCCCGATTTCAGGTGGAAATACGACCAAACAGATCCAACTCATGGAGGATTTTGGCAGTACGGTCCTTTGTTGCACCCCTTCCTATGCGCTAAATATTGCAGAGGTGATCAAAGAGATGAAGGTTGATATAAGTAAACTAAAACTTAGAGTGGGCATATTTGGTGCAGAACCATGGTCCGAAGCGATGCGCAAAGAGATTGAATCCAAACTGAAAATTAAAGCAATAGATATTTACGGACTTAGCGAGATTGTAGGGCCGGGGGTTTCGTGCGAATGTGAGGAACAGTGCGGAATGCATATCAATGAAGATCATTTTCTGCCCGAGGTAATCGATCCTGAAACACTGGAACCGGTTGCGCCGGGTGAGATCGGAGAGCTCGTTTTTTCAACTATCACAAAGGAGGGACTTCCCCTGTTAAGATACCGAACCCGTGACCTGACACGCCTTCATTACGAAGAGTGTGCGTGTGGCAGAACGCTTGTGAGAATGGAGAAATGTAAAGGTCGTAGTGATGATATGCTAATTATCAGAGGCGTCAATGTATTTCCTTCACAAATAGAGACTGTTCTTCTGAATATGAGCGAAGTGGAACCGCATTATCTGATCATTATTGACAGGGAAGGGACACTGGATACGATGTCGTTAATGGTCGAAGTGCAGGAGCAATTCTTTTCGGATGAGATCCGGAAACTTCAGGAGTTACGTATTAAGATTACAAAACAGCTTGAGAGTGTTCTTGGAATATCTGTAAATGTAAAACTTGTAGAGCCAAAGACTATTGAGCGTACTGCGGGGAAAGCCAAACGCGTAATCGACAACCGGACGATTTAGGAGAAAGGGATAAATCGGAAAAAAATATTGCCACCAAAACACTAAGTCGCCAAAAATGCACCAAAGGCTTAAGAAATTATTCAATTAAATACTAAAAAATCCAGCGCCATGTTAATAAAGCAATTATCTGTTTTTCTGGAAAATAAATCGGGACGGTTGACAGAGGTATCAAAAATTCTGGGTGACTGTGGGATCAATATGCTGGCATTTTCTGTTGCAGACACTTCCGAATTCGGTATTTTGCGTCTCATTGTTTCTGATCCTGAGCGTGCCTGTAAGGTTTTGCATGACAATGATTTTTCGGTCAACCTCACGGAGGTGGTTTGTATGAACTGTCCCAATGAGCCAGGGGCATTAGCCAAAGCCTTACAGATTCTGTCGGACAATCAAATTACGATTGCCTATCTCTACGCCTTCTCAACAGGCGATTCAGCCAATGTCGTCCTGAAGCCTGATCAATTGGAAGAGTGTATCAAGGTTTTGCAGGAGCATAAAATGGAGCTCATTGAGGCCAGTACGTTATATCAAATCTGAGATTCCTTATGGGGCTGTGCTCCATTCGGAAATACAAAGACCCGGGTTTTAGCGGAAGGAATTTTCCCGAGTCCCAATGATTACAAGTACCCCAGGAATTATGTGAGAAAGTAAATAATCTTTGAATGGGAGATTCCTCATTCCGGGTGGTCACCGAAAAATTGGGGCACAATGTGAGCATGACAACCATGGATAACCCCTAATTTAGGATAGATTGCTTCGGCACTCGAAGGATTATTATTTAAATTACGAGATCATTTTGAAGTGCCACGCAATGACATTTTAGTCATTTTACTACAACCGATGAAACGTGTCTTTGCGAGGAACGCAACTTAACCGGTGTTCCGGTAGGAACTTGATGGCATTCATGTGACGAAGCAATCTACTCCTATTGGCAGATTTTCAGATAATTCAGACAATTATGGGATCATCCTAACGTTGATAAAAAATCGTCCCCTTTCGTTTAATATGATCTATAAAATCCGGATAAGTCAACATGTGAAAATCCACCAGATTAACCTTGTAAGGGAGTGAGCACTCCTCGAAATCACTTTTTTCATATAACAGATTTGGCTCTTTATGACCTGCTTCAGTTAGAAAGAACTGATAAAGCAATTGCAGTTCCGGATATATTGCATCTCGCAATATTCCCTCTGAATCCTCAAATTTGGTGCTGCTGTAATCGTGTGATAATTCATTGCGATGGCTTCCTTGAGCTTTAAAAAAGTCACTTCATAATTCTGAAAACGTTGTTTCCAGCGGATATCATTATTTTCCATTTATACAAGATTAGCAGTTTCTGAATACACTGAAAGCTAAATTGAACGAAATATTAATGAATGTAGAATCTGAAATATTTTATAGGCACCAATCCACCGGGCTTCTCAAAGTCTTGAAATACAAATAAATATATTGATTTTGTTTTGAGTTATAGTTTAATTTCTCAATAATTTGGCTTTCTGGGATAAAATTTCTTTCCCAGCCTTGTAAAGGGTCAATAATGCAGGAGGCGAGAATGCATCTCCTAAAACAATAATTGAGCAATCATAAACATAATCTTGATTTTTGAAATGATACATATGATTTCCGCCAGAACCTTCTGGAATGAATTCGCCATTTTCTATTACCAAATCTGGTTTGTCACTCATTTTATTTTTCAATGACCAGGAAGCATAACGATAATTCCCCTCTCCCAGATCATCAATCCGAATTCGAAAGGCAGATGTTTCCAGAATACAAATTGGTAGTTTAAACCTTGAAACTGACTCGTACAGGATTTTCTTTTCTCTGCGAATTATTTCTTCTTGTTCTCTTTTTTCGATTTTTGATTGATAATTCACAGTTATTAAATTGCCCTTTAGATCCAACCATACCTGACCATCCAATAGCATGATGCCTCGCCATCCCACATCTGACCAATCTATAGATGGCCTAGACTTCACGATCATTTCAATTAAACTGTCATCAAAGATTTCCCTATACCTGTTCAGAAATTCCTGGCTATTCTTAATAGTAGGGATGGGATACTCTCTCTCGAACGGGAATGTCACTTTCGTAACTAATTTTTCTTTATTTTGAGATTTAAAGCAGTCTATGAAATCATAAACTAATCTCTGATATTCCTTGCTCATCTCTTGTCCAGAAACAAATAAGAAATTCATAGTTAGAAGTAGTGCTGTTGCTATCGTTTTCATGTCGTTATTCAAAAAATTAGGCCTAAGGTTATAAACTTTTATTTAACGTCTGTTCAAAAGTATAGTAATTAAATGAAGGCGAATTAATTAACTCTCTGAATTTTACTAAAGTGGTGTGGATGAAGTGGGAAATATTACTGAAGATAAATCTTAATGGGAGTTTAATCTGAACTTCTGTTGAAGTAATACTTTCAAATATATATATATATTCCTGCGAACAACTTGTCCTAGACTTGCTTGATAATCCAGTTATTTCCATTAGATCTCATTTTGAACTAGTTTATATGAGAGCAGACTTAATGTGGTATGGAAGCTTCTCCTTGTCAGTTTTTACTGGCGTGATGGGCTACTCGCATAGGGGCAGATAATTATCTTAATTCATCAATTAACACATTCTCGTTTCTTTCTAAATATTCATTCCATTTTTCCCAACTAAAATATTTGCTTGGGTGCTTTATAAAGTAAATAGTTATTATTCTATTTCCAATTGAAATTTTTCTTTTATAAGCCCAATATTTTCCAATTTGTTCATCTTCTTCTTCAATAATATTTAAGGATTTATCAGCTTGAATTATCTTATACAAATGCCTCTGGGCAGAATTTCCAAGGAAAATACAATGTGTTACATTCAACTTTTTTATCAAGTTAGTAAATACAATGAATGAGTTTGTATAATCAGAAACAATTGGTCTTTCATCTTTAGACTTCATAGGCCTTTGGATGAAATTATAAAAAGCCACCTTTGACCAAAATTTTTTTACATCAATGTAATTCGTTCTAAATAATGCTCTATATGTATTTTCATAAAACCGCCATGTATTTCCCCCTAAAATTTTATCTTTAACATCAAGATCTTCTATAAACCCAATCGTTGTCCGTTTGTTATTCAAAAAGTCATTATAACATTTCTTGTCAGAATTGTCCTCAGGATCCTCAGCATAATGGCTTTCTCCAATGAGTAATAATTTTGAATTTTGCATTTCAAAATTATTACCGATCCAAGGATACCACGTTAGATTTTCAATTTTATCAAATTCTTCGATTAGATAACAACTTGTTGTCATAAAATTATTTTTAATAGTTGAACTTTTAACAGTATAACTATGTATACTTTGACTCCTATGTTTGGCTCTAACGTAATAGTGTTTTGTTTAACGTTTTCTCAAAGGTATGTAAAATATATGATAGAGAGCTATTAATCTCTCTTAATTACATTATAGTTATGAGATGAAATGGGAAATAAAACTGAGTTGAATTTAGCCTGCTCCTATGGGCATTCTAATTGAAAATTATTGATCCTTTTGATCTGTGCCATTAAAAGGGCTGTTTCAATCTTCCATTTTAAACGACACAATCTGGCGTTAGAATTAGTACTTTTGATTTTAAGACTTATTTAAACCTCCGTCAGCATGTCCAAAAAAGGGTACATCTCCCGCTATTTATTGATTATTAAGAAACTAAAGGCTAAGCCATTTACGTCCTATGAAGAATTAAAGGACTACATAGAAAACCAGATTGAGTTTCTTCAGATGTTGGATGATCAACTGAGTGTAGGACTTTCTTTAAGAACATTGCAACGGGATATCAAGGAGATCAGCAACAATTTTGGTATTGATATTGAATATTCCAGGTCAGGGAAGGGATATCAAATCATCCAAAGCGAAGCCGAGAATATGAACTTTCAGCGGATGATGGAAGCATTTGACCTGTTCAACTCACTCAATCTTTCTCAGGATCTTTCACCATTCATTGATCTTGAAAAACGCAAACCCCAGGGAACGGAAAACCTTTATGGACTTCTCCATGCCATCAAAAACAAGCTACAGATAAAATTCGCTTACCAAAAGTTCTGGGATGATGATATCAGCCAGCGGATGGCTGAACCCTATGCTATGAAAGAATTTAAAAACCGCTGGTATTTAATGGCAAAGGATAAAAAGGACGGAAAGATTAAAAGCTTCGCTCTTGACCGTTTGACAAATCTTGAAATCACAAATAAATCCTTTATTTATCCTAAGGATTATAATATCGAAGAGCATTACCGATTTTGCTTTGGCATAATTGATTCCGATAAAGAGGAGCCGGAAGATATCGTATTATCCTTTGATCCGATTGAAGGTAAATATATAAAAACACTGCCGCTTCATAGTTCACAGCAGATTATAATTGATAACGAACAGGAATTACGAATCAAATTAAAACTGTTTGTTACATATGACCTTATTATGGAATTGCTTTCACATGGCTATAATTTAAGAGTCTTGCAGCCTGAATCATTGCTTGAAGAAATCAAGTCGATACACGAAAAAGCATTTAAACAGTATTCCTAAAATTGTTTTAAACCTTTATTGCTTGCAATATCTGGGTGAATTCCCCCAATAATCCACCAATTATCAGTAAAAATCATTTCTGAATTTACGGCGACACATCTTGTCGTTGCGGCGCGATATCTTTGCTCCATAACTTAAAATAAAGAATATGGAATCGCAAGCAGTCGTTCTTAGGAATCTCGTTGAAGACAAGAGATCCATGGAGTTTTCTATTCCATCCCTTAGCTCAGATCCGTCAAATGTATTCAATGACAGGACAGACTCTTATCTCAATGAAAAATACCTGTTCTTCAATACATTTAATGCAATCCCCAATTTCATCAATGAGATCAGGATTAACTGCACCAAAGCAAGATTATGGTTTGCGAATCAATACAGGAATGAAATCTGGAACACTCACTATACCAAAATATATTTTAGAGGGAATAAAAAGGCAGAAATTGACGACATGTTTTACTTCCTATTTGAGGATCTGATCGTTTATTTCGACACACAAAACGATAAAGTAAGGTTCCTATTCCGTGATACGGATCTGGTAAAAGTCGAAACCGTAATTGGTCAGATCAAAAGATTTAAAAAAAAGAGATTCCTTGTAAATGAGTCTAACATTTGCTTATTGGTAAATACCCACAGGGGAATAGAAACCAAGGAAATGAAAATAAACAAACCAAAACTGAGTATTGGTGATAACTACAATGATGATCTCAAAGACATCTATCCGACCATAATCAAGCGACTTTCAACGAAGAACGATAAAGGTATCATCCTATTACACGGTAAGCCAGGGACAGGAAAAACATCATTTATCAGATATCTGATTTCATCGGTCAGAAAGAATGTCATATTTCTGCCTCCCAATATGGCATCTGCTTTGACAAATCCTGATTTCATCCCGATACTGATTGAGAATCCGAATTCTATATTCGTTATTGAAGATGCTGAAAATATTGTTGTTGACAGGGAGAAAAATGGAAGTTCACCTGTATCGGCAATACTTAATATTTCCGATGGATTACTTTCCGACTGTTTAAATGTTCAAATCATCTGTTCATTCAACACTGACCTTTCAAAAATTGATAATGCACTACTTCGAAAAGGAAGGCTGATCGCTAAATACGAGTTTAAGGAACTTGAAACAGCAAAGGCGCAATCCCTGTCACAAAAGTTGGGATACAATTCAATTATCTCAGCCCCAATGTCTTTGTCTGCCATTTACAATCAGGATGATAAAGATTTTCAGCAGGTTAAAAAGACTAATTCTGTCGGATTTAAATTTTAAAAATGGAAACAAAAACTTTCGAATTAATCACTAAAACTGGTGCTAATTCTGATCATCTGCTATTTTCTCTGTCTTACTTATTAATCAGGGAAACGGATGGATTGGAAGAGATCAATCTGGATATTCCAATAAGAAGTTTATTCAATGAGCCTTTTCAACCTGATGATTTTATCCTGACTGTCATCGTTTTTGAGTTACAACATGGCTATAATATTCCAGACGATTTTCTGGACTATGGACTAACTCTTAGGGAATTTTCAAAAAGAATTTCCAGGCTATCCCAATTAAAGGCAGACGAGTTTGAAAAACATCTACAGGATATGAGACTTGTTGCAAGTAAAGCCTATCCTATAGATGACGAGACTTTCGATATCAATCAGCTTGAGAAGATACTGTTTGACGATCGGGAATAACAACTGTTGGATTTATAAAAAACGATACTAATAATAAAACATAAGGTGGAACACAAAGATTGGAAAACTAATATCGGAGATTATCTGGGCGGTAGAAATATTTACAGAATCGGTTATTTAAACAAGCAACTAGAAGCGATAGGCAAAGAATGGACAGCCTATATTCAACAATTTGATGGTGTTGAAGCAAATAGTTCAGTCGATTATCTTCCATATGAGCTTAAACAGGATTCGGAAGGGAAGTACATTTATGTTAGTGTTCGGGTGAGAAGTATGACCAAAGAGTACTTTCCATTTAAGGTTTCACTGTACTTCGTGGATAATCTAAGAATGGTAATTAACTACCCATCAGATTTTTCCGTTAAGAGAAGAAATTATCCATTTAAGGAGATGAGTGAAGATTTTATTGATTGCGATGAGGCTGAACGAAGGCTGAAGGATAAATTTATGCCTGATTTTTACGATTGGAAAACGGAGACGCTTGATGGGCCTGAGATCCATGAGAATAGGTATATTTTTCAGATACTTAATAATCGGTTCACAGAGTGGATGGATCATCAATTATCTGAATAATATAAAGATAAAACTTACTATATTTGTCATAACTTATTTTTATGTCGCTATTCCAATCTAAAAACAAAAACCATTATGTTCCCACTTTGGCAAACCAAATCAAAAGAAATTGACACTCTTTTTAACAATCTAAGGGATTCTGGCTTTAATCCCAATAAAGCGCCATCAAAGGGACTTTGGCATACATTCGACCTTCCATATATCGGAATATCCGATGAGGAGAAAGAAATTGTCAGAGAGAAATATTTTGATGAAGTACTTGGCATGTACTGCTCTTTAGATGGTGTAAGGGAATCCGAAGGACGAATTGTTCTTTTCAGAAAAAATATCGAAAAAGTTGCTTCCGAATATGCATGGGAATTTCAACGGTCAGTTGAAGATTGCATTGTTGATTTAACAAAGATTGTATTGCTTCATGAAATTGGGCATTGGCTTTTTCATTACATGCCAGCCAATGGATCTTTAAGTAATCGTCATTATGTTCAAATCTCCCCTGAATTGCATGAAGTTATTGCTCAGCATTTTACAATCGAGGGCATTGCAAATGATGAAGCACTGAAAAAAATGTTTGAATGGTTGATTAAAGACAATCCTCCTTATAATATAATTCTGGACTTCGATTCTGCTGCAATTGTCGCTTTACGAATAATGAATTCTGATATTGTGCCACTAACAGTAACGGCATTTAAAGAGTTTCTGGTTAAATACCGAGGATCTATAGCCTCGCAGCATTTTTTATAATTTTAAGAATCATACACTTAAAATTAATTTCCTTAATACTTACCAACTGAAAAATCCATAATTATGAAACTATCTTGTTCTCAGATATATCTTTATGATGAGTTTATAAAACATGATGAGGAATTTAAATGCCCAGGAGTATACATATGGGGATTTATGGTTAATGAAATCTTTAGTCCATATTATGTAGGAAAACACCAGACAAGTATTTTATCTCGAATTAAAAAGCATTGGAGCCATGAATTACCCATAGGAAATCATCATATTTTAAAAGATATTTATTTAGATGATTTTCCTTCAAAAATTAAAGTAAATAAAGTTGTAAAAGCATTATCACAGAATGATTTTGCTACGTATGAGAATTATTTTGCTTATTTAAATATCGACTCAAAATCTAGGAAAGCCAAAAATTCAAAAAAAGATATCCTTAAAAACAACTTAAACTATTATAATCAAAATCTATTACCACATATACAGAATTATCAGAACAGATTCTATGTATGTTGTATTCCTTGCGAAAATAATATTCCAGAACTTGAGAAGCATGTATTTTTTAAGTTAAAACCTAAAGTAGGAGTGCAATTTAGAATTGATAAACTAAAGCAATTTGAAATAGAATTTCCACAGAATCACCACTTAGCAAAATATTTTTAGCTCTGTAATAATAGTTTTTAAATGTATCCTAATTTAAATCTTATCCTATTTTAATCCATAAACCGATCAAATTAGGACACTGCTTCGTGAACTTTTTGTCCTGATTTAACTCAAAGAGTTTAAAACTCACTAATGAAAATAATACTCCTTTAGCCTACATTATAGTGAGTATAAAATAACATGAAATAGGTCGGCAAATTATTTAGTAATTTTAGAAATATAATACCAATCAAACCGGAATACTAATCGTAAATATTATTTCAATTTTCCGATTTGATCTATTTAATTAGTCGATTAAATTTAGTCAAACTTCGTATTTATATTTTTCGTATATTAGTTGAATCCTAGGAAGTTGTTCTATAAATAGATGGTTTGAATTATTAAATTCTTAATCCTAAAATTTGTATGATGACCAGTAATCTATCCTCAGGGGCCAACTCAAATGTGACCAACCTGAAAATGTTGAATTCCGCTATTCTGGGTTATGGCGATACCTATAATCCGGCAAATGCCCTAATCACCCCGGCGGCCTTACAAGCCGCATATCTTCATGGCCTTGGTGCCGTAAATGCGGTAGACAGCCTCCTGCCTGCCAATACAAATGCAAAGAATGTACGCGGTAAAGCATTCGATTCGATGGGTAAACTTGCAACCCGTGCCGGAAATGCATTTAAATCACTCGTGGCTGACGAGTCTGCCAGGATGCATATCCGTTCATTGATTCATTTAATTCAAAGAGGTCGCGTCAATGCAATTAAATCTAAGCCTACGGTTAATGATGCAGGGGAAGACCCTTCAACGGTAAAAGAAAACGCTTCCCATAAGTCGGGATACGAAAAGCAACTGGACAATTTTTATAGGCTGATCCAATTTCTCGCCAGCTTCCCGGCTTATAAACCCAATGAGACTGACTTAACAGTTGATGCA
>TBL_comb47_HYPODRAFT_10004331_pt1 | contig 16361 bp, 14 predicted proteins | sample TroBogypolimnion_40_FD_10682 | JGI IMG/M metagenome (IMG submission 10682)
CTCATCGCCCACCATCTTTTCCCCATAAATCAAGCTAAAAATAAACCCTTGCGCGATATTGCTGTAATACCACTATTTAAATTCTTGCATTCGGGGAAACGGGTGGATTGTAATGAATCCCGGCTATCAGAAATGAAGTATCCGGGAGAAAAGTCCGTTTAATTTTTTCATTTTCTTCATTTTGTCAGCCGGTTCTCCAAAAATAGTTGAGGAGCCTCACAGAAAGCCTGAAAGACCTCATCTGACGTTTCCGCAGGGACTTCGCAACCAGGACTGAGCATGTATCGCAACCCGGCGGCGGCCTGCAAACGTACAAGACACTTGCTCCGGCACTTCTCAGGGGTTCCCCGCATCAGGTCGGCGACCGGGTCAAGATTGCCTTTAAAACAAATGTTGTTTCTGCCGTAGATGTCACATGCGGATTCAAATGGAACCAGATGATCAACATTGAACAGGTCGGCGCCGGAGCAAATCATATCCTGGACTAAATGAGTTGTGTTGCCGCAGATGTGCAGTTTGACCAACCCTCCAGCACCGTGGACGGCGTTGACCACCTTTTTTTCATACGGCAGGGCAAATTCCCGGTATTGTTCAGAGGAAATCAGGGAGGCTGCGGCATCGCCTGCCCCGATCATGGGAGCTCCGGCATGAAGTTGAGCCAGGCTGAAATCGCTCACGATCCCGGTCAGGAAATCAAGAATTTGATGGGCCAGAGGCGGATCCTCCATGAGCAGCAGCATGAATTCGCTTACCCCGCACAGCGAGCATGCCTCGGCGAATGGCATGTCAACCCAGCCAAGCACGAGGCATTCAGCGCCGACTGCGTCCGCCATTGCTTTGACACCGAGAACACGGTCTGCCATCCGGCTTCCGGAGCCGGCGGGATCGGGCCTTCCTAGCTTCTTCAGGTCAGCCGCTGACTGAACGAGCGGCGTTTGGGCAAATGGCGGCTTGTCATCAGGAAAGGCCATGTCCGCTCCGAGGTCAGCGGTGATTCTGAAGGCATCAGAGCACGCCGTGATTGCGTCCACCGGAAACTTCTTCAGCACATTGATTTGAGCATCGGCCATGACCTTGCCGTTCGTGGCAAATTCCCGGTAGGTGACGCCAAGTCTGTGCTGCGCGAAAAACATTAGAAGCGGGAAAACCGGCACCCTGTCAACCGGCTTGCCCTTAATGGCGGCAATACATCGTTTTCTACTGTTCATGCTTTTCTTTCTTTAATTAATTAAACCGCGAAATTCCAAATTTGATTTTACTGAAAGCGTCATTAAAGCGCTTCTCCTTATAATCGCAGCCAGATCGTAATGTGCATTTACAGCATTATATCCGACGGACACGGATCATAATGCGGATGCGGGACTTGCGGGTTTCTCATGCCGCCGGTGCAGTACATTACAGGCGGCCGGTCGCACTTGAGCTTGAATACCGGACAAAAAACTGGCGGCTTTTCCGGCAATCCAAGCAGAGATAACTTATCATTTTCCTGCCTGAATTTGATTTTCAGCGGAACTTTGTCGAGCATATGCACTTCCTCGACTTTGCACTCCAGGCCGCTGATAACATATTCAATTCCCGGCCAGTAACGGCTTATAATGTATAGATAGTTCCCTTTCGCCGTCAAATCTCCATGAGGGATAAAGTCGCTGCGATGGTCGCCTTTCTCCCTCAAGTCAAAAGTAAATAAGTCAGTGTCACGAACGCACTCGGCGTTTATGTCCATCCATGCGCCGAGTCTTTCGAGAATCTTCACGTTTTCCCCGGGAACCGAACCGTCACCTTTCGGGCCGATGTTCAGCATCAGGTTGCCTTTACCCGCCGCGACCTTCGCCAGCATCCCGATTATAGTTTCAGGCGACTTCCAGTTGGTGTCATACTTATAATATCCCCAATGGTCATTGAAAGTCATATTCGCCTCCCATGGCCGCCATGGCGAGGGAGCGGTAATGTGGTTTTCCGGAGTCCCGAAATCACCCGGCAACCCGTTTCTGCCGTTGAATATGATATGCGGCTGGATAGCGCTCACCATGCGGTTCATTCTTTCCGACTGCCACTCGGCGGCGTTGAACGGCCACCAGCCGTCATACCACATGATATCAATCGGATTATATCGTGAGACAAGTTCTTCAATCCTGTCGAACGTGTTCTTAATAAAAACGTCATAGTCTGCTTTGTTTTCAAGGGCCGCTACCGCGTCAGGCTGGTCGAACCAGTTGTTCAGGCTGTGATAAAGGCCGATTCTCAGGCCGCGCTTTCTCGCCGCCGCGATAAATTCCCCGGTCAGGTCACGTTTGGCCGCGGATTTTACCGAATTGTAGTCTGAAAGCTTCGAGTCGTACAGACGGAATCCATCGTGATGCATTGTCGTGAGAACAATGTATTTCATGCCGGCTTTCACCGCCAGATCGCAGATAAAGTCAGCATCGAATTTTTCGGCGGTAAACTGTTTCGCCAGCTTGCCGTACTTCTCCGACGCTATTTTCTCCCGGTTCATCACCCATTCGCCGCGTTCAAGCAGACTATAAAGTCCATAGTGAATGAAAAGCCCGAAGCGGGCCTCCTTAAACCATTTTGTTCTGTTGTCTGTTTTCATCAAAGATTCTCTCCCTTATTCTCCATAAATAATCCAATTGTTCAGAGAAAAACGTTTTATCGCGCAATAACGCCATCAACATCCCAGAGGTCGTTCCAGTCTTTGGCGCCTTCCCAGAGGAAGACATGCCCTTTGACCAGACGGCATTTCTTATCAATCTGCGTAATTGCCGTCATTTCCGCTCCGTCCAGAGGATCGGAGCAAACTGCGGCGAGATTGGCGCGGATGTTTTTCGGGTTGCACGACATCGGAATCGCCGCGTTGCCGCGTTGCACCGCCCATTTCAGACAAACCGCCGAGGGATGGATATGATGTGCTTCGGCGATTTTCACGATGACCGGATCGGTCATGTCCACAGTATCCTCCGGCATCTTGTCGCGCTCCGGCCGGTTCGGCGAGCCCAGCGGACAGTAGCCGATGTTCAACATGCCCATTTCCCTGGAGAAATCATAGAGTTCCGGCTGCTGGAAATGAGGATGGATTTCCATTTCATTGACCGCCGGTTTGATCCGGCAGTCGCGCAGGATCAGCTTCAATTTCGGGATTGTCACATTGGAAATACCGATATGCCGGGCCAGCCCCATGTCCGCCAGACGTTCGAGTTGCCGGTAAACGCGCATGAAATTTTCATGAATGTAAGGCCGGGCATCGGGATTGCGGCAGTCTACCGAACAGTGCGGCGGATGATAGTTCGGAAACGGCCAGTGAATCAGCATCAGGTCAAGATAGTCCGTCTGCAAGTCCTTGAGCGTCTGCGCACAGGAAAGCAACACATCGCCGTCGCCGTGATGGTCGTTCCAGACTTTGGAGGTGAGCCAGAGGTCTTCGCGCCGGACTGCGCCTTCAGCATAGAGCTCACGCAACGCAGCGCCGATTTCGCGTTCGTTGCCGTAAACCGCGGCGCAGTCAATATGCCGGTAGCCGAGCCGGACGGCGTTTTTTACCGCCTCCGCCATTTGTGCCGGGGAAACATGGTCGCTGCCGAAAGTGCCGAACCCTATCGCCGGGATTTTTGCCCCGGTATAAGTGGTGAAACAAGGCACACTCGCAGGATTGATCGGAATAATATTTTCCATGATTACTTCAGTTCCTCGTCAAAACATACCGCAACTTTGCCGCATTTGGCTTCCGCCGCCAGCGCATAGGCTTTTGCGGCGCTATCGAGCGGAAAACGATGAGTAATCAGCGTTTCCGGATGGATGTTCCAACGCACCAGGCGTTCGACCAGTTCCTCCATCCGCCAGATCGAGGTGACCCAACTGCCGTAAACGGTTTTCTGGTCGTGAATCATATCCGGGCTGGGGTTGACCGTCATGCCGCCGCCTTCACCGACCAGGGCAATTTTCCCCCATTTACGGGTGGCGCGAATGGCCAGTTGACGCCCTGCGTCCGCCGCCGAACAATCGAAAGCGCGTTCGACTCCCAAATTATTGGTAAGCTTCCTGACCTCTTCGACACTTTTAACGCTTGCTTCGATTAAACCTAATTTCATGGCTAATTCGGTGCGTTCGCTGGAAATATCCGCACCAATGAGTTTTTGCGCTCCAAGCGCCTTGCACAGCATCAGGCAGGCCAGGCCGACCGGACCGAGTCCTACCACCAGTACCGCGTCATTACCGCAGACGCCGACCTTTTCAATCGCTTCATAGACAGTGCCGAAGCCGCAGGCCACCTGAGCGCCGTCGGCATAAGTAAGCGTATCGGGCAATGCCACCAGATCCTTTTCCTCCGCCAGGATATAAGGAGCCATCCCGCCGTTGCGCTGCCAGCCGTAGGCGCGACGATATTGGTCGCTGGTGCAACTGATCATATAGCCGCGGCGGCAATCATTGCAGACGCCGCAACCGGAGATGTGGTAAATGATTACGCGGTCGCCGGTTTTAAAACGGCGGCAACCGGGACCGGCGGCAACGATCTGGCCTGCCGGTTCATGCCCGGCAATCATCCCCTTCTGATAGCCTTCGGGGCCTTTGCCGGTATGTTCGCGATAGATACAGCGAATATCGCTGCCGCAAATGGTCGAGGCTTTGGTTCTGACCAGCACTTCGCCATGTTTTGGAACGGGAACTTCGAAGTTGCGGAATTCCACGGTGCTGTTGCCGGGCAGAATCGCGCCGTTCATCATAGTGGGAATATTCATGTTAAAGGATTCCTTTCAGTTGGTTGTCTATATCATTTTCGTCTTCCGACGGATTGACGTTGTGAATGCTCCAGCGTTCGCTGAGCCTGGCGCAGTCGCCGGGAGCGACTGACTCCAGTCGTCCGAGCGATTCGATTTCCAGAAAGCCGGGCATAGTGAAAAATTCGGCGTTGCAGCCGCCGTCAGGATAAACCGCATCGGCTTCGTAATCATGGCGCTTAAGGAACAACTGACCGTTGAGAACGTAAGCGGCCCAGCCCTGTTTGTTGGTGATGCCGATTTTCTGCTTGGAGGAATAACGGCTGTCTTCCTTCATCTGGATATATTTCCCGCCCCAGATGAATCTGGGATCGTTCATCCGGGTGAATTGCCACAATACCAGCGGCCGCGCCGCTTCGAATGACTCGCCTGGATTATGGCCGTGCGGGACATAAGGTTCCTGCGGGATAATCGCCCGTCCGCCGGCATCCATCACCGTCAGACACCATGGCGCAAAAACAATTGGCCAGGAGTTGTGGTTGTAAATGCGATGGTCAAGGCGCACTTCCGTTCCCGTTTCGGCAAGTTCGACGGTAATGACCTTCTGCAGCCGGGTGGTTGACTCCTCCGGACAGCGAAGCCTCAGCGCCTTGCCATCCCATTCGTATTCGACCGGGGAGTTGTCCGGATAGTAAGTGCGGGGAAAGACCTCCGGCGCGTGCCAGAGGCGATGGCCGCCGTAACTGGACCACGTTCCGGCATCGCTACCGGCGATTTGTTCGGGAAAAACTTTAAAGAAATTGCGCCCGTCCGTTTTCCGGTAGCTGATAATCCGGGGTCCGACTTCAGTCGAAATAATCAGTTCGGTTTCGCTGTTGGTCAGTCGTAAACAGTTCTTCCAATTGAGAAAATCAGTTTTTTCCAGTTTTAACATTTCTTTTATTTCCAGATTGACATTATTCTTAATTAACGTTATGTTTATCTTAAACTTTCCTGTTCAATAAAGCAACAGAAGAATATCTAATCGTAATTTTTAACGTGAAATTAACGTTATGGACTCAAACAAAACCACAATTAAAGATATTGCCGCCGCCTGCGGCGTTTCGCTGATGACGGTATCGCGGGCATTGCAGGGAAAACCGGGCGTCGGACTGGAAAAGAAACGGAAGATCGAAAAGATTGCCGAAATCCTGGGTTATGTTCCTCACCGGATGGCCTATGCGCTTGGGCAGAAAAGTTCCTCCATGACCGTCGGAGTGGTAATACCCCAACTTTCCAATACGATTTTCCCCACGATCCTGCAGAATATCGAAAGCGCTCTCTCTCCCAACGGCTACCGCATTCTGTTGTGCTGCACCTACGACAACCCGATCAAGGAATTCCACGAAATTTCCGCATTGCTCGAACGGCAAGTGGACGGCATTATCTGGAGTCCGGTGCTGGAGGAGGACAGCGAAAAAGCCGCCCGGCTGATTCTGGAGCAGAATTGCCCGCTGGTTTTTCTCGACCGCATGTTGCCGTCAATTGCCGCCGATGCCGTATTGGTTGACGACTTTGCCGGAGCTTACGACGCCACCCGGCATCTGCTTGACCAGGGAATGCGCCGGATCGTTCATCTTGCCCCCCGCACTGAATCCTATGTGGCCCGTGAACGCCGCCGGGGCTATCTGGCCGCATTGGCTGACGGCGGCGTGGAATTTCATGATGAATGGATTCTGAAAATCGGCTCGGAACTCCAGCATGGCCGCGAAGGAATGAATCTGTTGCTGAACAGCGGACTGTCTCCCGAAGCGGTGTTCTGCTTCAACGATCCGCTGGCGATCGGGGCATGCATGACCTTGACGGAAAGAGGCATCGCAGTTCCGGAAGAGATCGCCGTGGTAGGTTTTTCCGCCACGGTCGAAACGGAATTTGCGCAAATCCCGCTTACCTCCGTTTTTCAGGATGCCATCGGACTTGGACGCAACGCGGCGGAAATGCTGCTGTCCCGCATGATTAATCCGGAACTGAAAATATCGCCCAGAAAGAAAATCCTGAAGACAAATTTGATTATTCGCCAATCTTCGGTGAAAAAACCGTGATATCCTTGAAGTCAAAATTTGATTCGACGTATAAATAATATATGTTTATGGACGAACAAAATATATTTAACGCCGTGTGCAAATTTTTAAGTAAATAATTTATCGAATTGCAGAATTGAATTACCCGCTATCTGGTTGAGCGTGTGCGCCAGTAATTTCCGTCCTGCACGAACCGTCAGATGCCATAAATCCCTGGCTCTGACTTTTTCTATTTTGAATCTTTCAGTCAATTGTCCAATAACCGTCTCCACTATCCTTCTCGTGTTGTTCAAGGCGTTGACAACCTGTTCGGGGCTGTCGTCCTTCATATTGTCCCGCAACGGAGTATGTAAGTTTACTCCTGCTCGCAGTAACTCCTCTTTTTGACGCTCTGAACAAATATATCCTTTATCTCCAAGTGTTTTAGAACCACTTTCTTCGGCCAATTCAAGCAACATTTCGCGCTCGTCAATGTTTGCTGCCGCAATGTCCAGGTCAAAAATAACTCCGCTTCTGTCGATCAGCAGATGTCTCTTGAAGCCATAATACTTCATGTCTTTAGCCGCACAATAACCATATGAGGCATCCTCTTTATGCAAACGTGAAAAATACGCTCGTTTGAAGCCGCAAACCGGCATCGGGAAGCCATCAATTATACTTATGAAACTACCGGCCGGCAAAAGAATCGTCACTAATTCTTCACAAATTTTTTGTTTGTAACGCCAAAGATTAGCTGCTTGCCGGATGTTACTTTTTACAACTTTTTTCAACATTTCCTCTACCAGACAGTAAACAGTGATGATATGTTCTTCGGTGAGCATGATTGATAATCCTTTAAATTTAGACATGGTTATCCAATTTTAAAGAATTTTGTTGTCATAATATGGCAAATTCATGCTCAAATTTCAAATTATAATTGATTTTTTTCATTAAAAAAAACTTGCACACGGCGTAAATTATATGTAATTTATTTTTTGCATTTTGCGCGGTGTTTTAGCTACACATGCAGGAGGGCTGAATAATGTCAGCTTCCAGAAGAAAAACTTCGAAAGGCTTTACCGCTCATTTCATTAGCGATTCTATCATTCCGGCAAAAGGTAGATGATGGGGCTTTCAAAGTATAAGACAGTATCTCTGACGTTTTCACTGGAAACAAATGCTGCGAGCAAATTTATCTAATTCCCGGATTCGCGATATTTGCCCGGCGGAATTCCGGTGTTTTTCTTGAACGATTGGGAAAAGGCATAGACATCGGAAAAACCCAGCCGGCCAGAAATCTCTTTGATGCTCTGCTCCGAATGCAACAGCATGTTTTTCGCCGTGGATATCTTTAATTCAATCGCATATTTCAGCGGAGAAACCCCGTAAGTTTCTTTGTATTTCCGGCAGAGATGTTCCGGCGACATAAAAAAACGATGTCCCAGGTCTTTAAGGTTTAAATTCTCATTAAAATGCTTTTCTATAAAAATCTTTACATTGTCCAATGCATTGTCTTTCCGGGTTAAATCTTTCTTCATAAAAACTTCACTGTATAAAAACTCAAACATGTTCATTACGCCTTTAAACACCGGCAGCATGCTTCCAGACAAGTTTTTCAACAAAATGCTCAAATCGCAGAAATGCTTATCCATTATCGCCATGCTGGAGTCATCCAGCAAAGTCACTGCCGGAATAAGCATATTATCAGCCCCGGAATAATATGTCATGAGCTGATTCCAGTCGCCGCAGAATGCACCTGAAGCATTTTCCAGACTGAACGTAAGTTCGTGATACACTGTTTTCCCGGGCATAGCCGCCTGAAATGAATGCGGGACTCCGGGCGAAGTCATTACCAGCATCCCCGGCAATGATTCCGTCTCCACGCCGTTCAATAAGAAGCTGTTCCTGTCATTAGCCGCAGTATAAAATACGATATGAAATACATTATGTGCATGAGAACCTATAATTCTACGCGAAGTATGGCTGTGGGTTTCCGTCAGATGAAAAGTCTGAATTCGAAAAAAGAAAAACCTTTCCGCATTGCTGACACCCAGCAGTTGCGAATCCGGCATTCTCTGCCCTGCCCTGAAATATTCGAATTCTGTGTTCATAATCACGATCATTCCTATCAATTATTATATTTTTATCAAATACCTATTCCTGATTTTTATGCAGGTAAGGCCATTTTTTAGTCGTGGCCTGTACGGCCGTAATGTCCGCGCCGGGAAGCGCGAACACCCTCAAGCGCCGGGTGGCTTACGTTCGCTGCTCCTTGAACTGCGTTCAATTCCTAAGCTCACGGGCGCACGCTGTGCGCCTATATCAATATTTAACAAAATTATATCAATGTAAAACATTTATCTTTATTCAATAATATACTATATTAATTAACAAATAACAAATAAAGAGATTTTATAATGAACTCTAAAGAAATAATTTATGCCAATCTGGAACGCTGTAATCCGACGCGTCCAGGTCTTACTTTCGATAATAACCGCATTAACGATATTAACTACGGCAACCCCGGAACTCCCAAAGGCTGTGTTCAAAAAAGATGGGTTGAAGGACAATATGAATATTACGATGATATGTGGGGCAATCTCTGGAGGCGCATGACCGACGGCTGCAACGCCGGGGAAATCTTCAAACCGATCATCGAAGACTGGACGCAATTGAAGAATTATCAGATACCACAATATGATTTTGAGGAAGCCGTCAAGAGTTTCCGCCAGGGATTCGCGAACGATGAAGATAAATTCAAACTGGCGGGAATGCCCGGCTGGGTATTCGCCTCCTCGCGCTACATGCGAAAAATGGAAATATATCTGATGGACATGCTGCTCTATCCGGAAGAACTCAAGCAACTGCATGAAAAAGTGGCAGGCATGTTTGAACAGATAATCCGGGCGGCAGGCGAAGCCGGAGCCGAAGGCATTTTCTTTTGCGAAGATATGGGAACCCAGAACGGACTGTTGTTCTCGCCGGCATTGTGGCAGGAATATTTCGGCGATTTATATCACAGGCTCTTCGGGCTGGCCCATGAATGCGGCATGAAAGTATTCATGCACTCCTGCGGCCAGAACCGCCAGATACTGGAACCGCTGCTGCAAGCCGGAGTTGACTGCTTCCAGTTCGACCAGCCAACCGTCTACGACATGGCCGATCTGGCGCAACTGCTGAAAAAATACCAAGCGGCGCTGTGGTCGCCCATCGACATCCAGAAAATACTTCCGACCGGCGACCGCGCCAAAATTGAAAGCGGCGTTGACGACATGTTCAAATATTTTGAGGGTGGTCTTATCTTCAAAAATTACGGGGACCTCAAAGGTATCGGCGTTAAGGAAGAATGGGACAACTGGGCGTACCAGGCCATTCTCCGCCATATTAAGCAAGGCGTTTAAATTTAAAATTTTTTATCGCGCAGATAAGTTGCAGCTTTGCAGATCAGCGGGAATTGGTGGAATTATGGAATACGACTTTTTGTTGAAACATAAGTTTGAATTTATAAGCTACTATTATGGTTATTTTTCCCATTATCTCAAACTAACTAATGGACAAATAAACAGCGATTCTCTCCTGACTCATATCGCCATGGGGACCGGCAGGCTGTTAATAAATTCGCAAAAGTTCTTAGTTAAAGAAGGCGCGGTTATTTCCCGATCATGTCCTGTTTTATCTTGAAATTAATCCTGATTTTGAGATGCAGAATATTCATTCTTTTGTGATTTCCGGTAAAAAAAATCTTTTGTTATTCATTTTTTAACGATTGGAGCTATTTTATTATAGTTTTGAAACAAAAACAATTTAAGCGTCGATATCGCGTTATTGACGGGAAGTATGATTTATCGCATGTTCATACCGGTACAAAATAAACGCATTTACCAGCATGTGGTTGAGCAGATTCAGGAAATGATTCTGGATGGCCAACTCAATAGCGGCGACCGCCTGCCCTCCGAGCGGACTATGGCTGAACAGTTTGCCGTCAGCCGGAACTCGGTTCGCGAGGCAATCCGGACGCTGGAAATTCTCGGCATTGTTGAATCGCGGCAGGGGGGCGGGAACTTTATCGCTGCCGGCAAAATTGACTGTCTTTTCGAACCGCTTTCAATTATGTTCAAACTTAGCAGCGGCAAGTTTACGGATCTGCTTGAATTACGCCGGTCGCTCGAAGTGGAAGCCGCATCGCTGGCCGCAAAAAGAATAACCAAGCCGAAAGCGGCAAAATTATCGTCTCTGATAGATGAACTTAAACAAACTGACGACGAAGCCCGCAGTATTGAACTTGATAAACAATTTCACCTGTTGATCGCTGAATTTTCCGGCAACACGCTGCTGTCCGGTTTTCTGCATGCTATTTCACGAATTTTCGAACAGGCGGTCAGGGAAGGCAGAAAATATATTATGACATCTTTCAGCAATAACCAGACGTTAATGAGACTTCATCAGGAACTTTGTGACGCAATAGTCCATAAAAAAGTTGAAGATGCCGCCGCTGCTGTTCAAAGTCATTTCGATTTCATCCTTGACAATTTGCGCAAGTGATTTTATATTATTTAAAGCAACTGGTAGTACCAGTATACCAAATGGAAATATTTTGAAAACAATTAAAATACCTTATGGCCGCACTTATCTGGAAACTGTGATTCCGGATAAAAATCTTATTGGAATATTTGATTCCAGTCAGCCGGAGGCAAAAAGCAGCCAGCATGAAAATGTTGCCGCCGCGCTGGATTCGCCGATTGAATCACCGCGCCTCGAAGTTCTGGCTGCCGGCAGAAAGTCGGCGGTCGTGATTTCCAGCGATCATACCCGTCCTGTACCCAGCCGGATTATCATGCCGCAAATACTTGAGCGCCTTCGCCGCGGAGTTCCGGAGATTGACATTACCATCCTGGTCGCTACCGGTTTTCACCGTGCCACTACTCATGCCGAACTGATTGAAAAATACGGGGAAAAGATTGCGGCGGAAGAAAAGATTGCGGTCCACGACTCCCGCGATAAATCAAGCCTGGTCAGTCTGGGAAGACTGCCTTCAGGCGGCGAACTTATCATCAACCGTCTGGCGGTGGAATGCGACTTGCTGGTGGCGGAAGGGTTTATTGAACCGCATTTTTTTGCCGGTTTTTCCGGTGGACGCAAAAGTGTGCTGCCCGGCATTGCATCCGCGAAAACTGTTCTGGCCAATCACTGCTCTGAATTCATCCGGAACCCTTTTGCGCGAGCCGGAAACCTTGAAAATAATCCGATTCATCGCGACATGCTGGTGGCCGCGGAAAAAGCCGGACTGGCGTTCATCGTCAATGTGGTGCTGGATCATGATAAGCGCATCATCAAGACCTTTGCCGGTCATGCCGTTCGGGCGCACGAAGCCGGTTGCCGCTTTCTGTCATCATTGTGTAAAATAACGGTTCCTGAGTCTGCGGATATAGTCGTTACCGGCAACGGCGGTTATCCGCTTGACCAGAATATTTATCAAGCGGTTAAAGGCATGACTGCGGGCGAGGCGATCAGCCGTCCCGGCGGTGTCATCGTCATGGTCGCCGCATGTTCTGACGGTCACGGTGGCGAATCATTTTATGAAAATATGGCGAATGCGGCCTGTCCCATGCAGATTCTTAAGCGGGTTGCCGGCGTTTCAATGGAGAATACGGTTCCTGACCAATGGGAATTCCAGATACTTGCTCGTATTCTGGCCCGTAATAAGGTCATCATGGTTACCGCGGACTGTGATCCCGGCATCATTAAAGCGATGCACATGGAACATGCCTTTACGCTGGAACAAGCCATGCGACGCGCGTTTGAACTGGCCGGTTCCGCCGCCAGAGTCGCAGTGATTCCTGACGGCGTTTCGGTCATTGTTGACAGTATTAAAAGTTAAATAATCGTTTACGGGAAGAAAATGAAAATAGCCGTATGCATCAAACAGGTACCCGGCACCGCGCAGGTTGAAATTGACGAGAAAACCGGCGTGTTGAAACGTGACGGGGTTGAATCCAAGATGAACCCCTACGACCTTTACGCAATGGAAACAGCGCTGCGCTTCAAGCAGGATTACGGCGCTGAGGTCGATGTTATTACCATGGGGCCGCCGCAATGTGAAGCGATTGTCAGGGAAGCGTTTATGATGGGGGTTGACCGCGGAATCATTCTCTCCGACCGCAAATTCGGCGGCGCTGATGTGCTGGCGACTTCCTATACGCTTTCCCAGGGGCTCCGCAAAGCCGGGAATTACGACCTGACCATCTGCGGCAAACAGACTACTGACGGCGATACTGCCCAGGTCGGGGCCGAGCTTGCCGAATTTCTGGGGATCCCTCATGTAACTAATGTTTGCCGCATATTGAAAGTGGAAGCTGAGTCCATCACGGTTGATCTTGATCTGCCGATGCATATCGAGACAGCCGCTATTCAATTTCCCTGCCTGATTACGGTTGAAAAGGGCATTTTCGAGCCGCGCCTGCCGTCGTTCAAATTGAAGCTGGCGACCGCTGACCGCAAAATTGAATGGCTGTCTCTGAAAGACTTTGATGACCGGAATGAAATGCACTACGGACTGAATGGTTCGCCGACTCAGGTCAAACGGATTTTTCCGCCGGAGTCTCATTCCGGACGTGATATGTGGAAAGGCAGCTCCAGTGACCTTGCCGGACGGCTGTTCGAGATGCTCAAAGATAAAAAATTTCTCCAGCAGGCGAGGTGAATTATGCCGCAGATTATTATACATCAAACGAAAGCTGAAGACCCGCAAAGCCTGGTCGCATTATGCCCCTTTGACGCCATCGAATGTATCGATGGTATTCTGTCCATAAACTCCGGTTGCAGAATGTGCCGTTTGTGCATAAAAAACGACCTGCAAGGTGTTTTTGAATATGTCGAAGACGCTCGTCCGGGTGTTGATAAATCCCTGTGGCGCGGAGTTGCGGTTTTCGCCGACCAGACCGGCGGACAAATCCATCCGGTGACCTGGGAACTGCTTGGCAAAGCGACTGAACTGGCCGCCAAAATCAAGCAGCCGGTTTACTGTCTGCTGGCCGGACACAACGTTACCGCCGCCGCGCCCGGCATTCTGGAATACGGTCCGGACGAGGTTTATGTGTACGATCTGCCGGAACTGGAACATTTTCGCATAGAACCCTACAGCGCAATCTTTGAGGATTTCATCAATAAAGTTAAACCGTCAGTAGTGTTGGTGGGCGGCACGTCCATCGGGCGTTCGCTGGCGCCGCGGGTGGCTGCCAGATTCCGCACCGGACTTACGGCGGACTGCACTATGCTGGACATTCGCCCGGATACCGACCTGGACCAGATTCGTCCTGCTTACGGCGGCAATATTATGGCGCATATCAATACTCCATATCACCGGCCGCAGTTTGCGACTGTCCGCTATAAGATTTTTTCCGCACCGGAAAAAGTTGCCGCGCCGAAAGGCCGTATAACTATCTGTGAAATTGAGCCGCCAAAACTTGCTTCCGCGATTAATGTGCTTGAAGTGAAACCTAAGCGCCGTGAAGTCGGGATCGAGGAAGCCGAAGTCATCGTGGTAGCCGGTCGCGGCCTTAAAAAACAGGAAGACATGGCTATGATCGGGGAATTGGCTGCCGCGCTTGACGGACGGGTGGCCGCCACCCGTTCGCTGATCGAAGCCGGCTGGGCTGATCCCAAACAGCAGATCGGACTGAGCGGCAGAACGGTCAAGCCTAAACTTATCATTACTTGCGGGGTTTCCGGAGCTATCCAGTTTGTTGCCGGAATGAACAATTCCGAGCTTATTGTCGCGATCAATAAAGATGAAACAGCGCCGATCTTCAAGACCGCGCATATCGGGATCGTCGGCGATATGTACCAAATTATCCCTGCGCTCATCAACAAGATCAAGGATTATAAAACAGCCGGCGCCGATTGTTTACAGGCTTACGGAGGAAAGGCATGATGGACAGCCAATATAAAAAACTCACTGTTGTTGATATTGATTATCTGCGCTTGATTTGCGGCGCGGAACGCGTTATTGCCGGGAAGGACGTCAATGATGATTACTGCCATGACGAACTCGCCGGCATCCACTGCCGCCCCGACGTGCTGATCAAACCGCAGTCGGCAACGGAAGTTTCCGCCGTGATGAAGTACGCTTTCGAGCAGAATATCCCGGTTACGCCGCGCGGACAGGGTACCGGCCTGGTCGGCGGTTCCGTGCCGGTTTTCGGCGGCATCATGCTGGACATGAGCGGCATGAACCGGATACTGGAATTGGACGAAGATAATCTCACGCTGACGCTGGAACCCGGCGTACTGCTGCTGGAAATCTCCAAGTTTGTGGAGGACCGCGGACTGTTTTATCCGCCCGATCCCGGCGAAAAGACCGCGACGATCGGCGGCAATATCAACACTAACGCCGGAGGCATGCGCGCCGTCAAATACGGAGTTACCCGCGACTATGTGCGCGGTCTGGAAGTCGTACTGGCGGACGGACGAATTGTCGAGTTCGGCGGCAAAGTTGTCAAGAACAGTTCCGGCTACAGTTTTAAAGATATGATCGTCGGTTCGGAAGGTACTCTGGCGGTGGTGACAAAGGCCGTCCTGCGCCTGCTGCCATTACCCAAATTCAAGATCAGTCTGCTGGTGCCGTTCCCTGACCTTTCCTCTGCGATTGAAACCGTGCCGAAAATCATCAAATCCCGCTCCATTCCCACGGCGGTGGAATTCATGCAGCGAGAAGTGATTCTGGCGGCGGAAGAGTTCCTCGGACGCAAGTTCCCGGACAACTCTTCCGACGCTTATCTGCTGCTTACCTTTGACGGCGCCAGCCGGGAGGAGATCGACCTGGCCTATCATGATGCCGCTCAAACCTGCCTGAATGCCGGAGCTCTCGACGTGTTCATCTCCAACACTCAGGAACGCAACGAGTCAATCTGGGCTGCGCGCGGCGCTTTCCTTGAGGCGATCAAGGCTTCCACTACCGGCATGGATGAATGCGACGTCGTGGTTCCCCGCCGCTGCGTGGCGGAATTCATCAAATTTGCATCTTCGCTTCAGGCGAAATATCATATCCGGATACGCAGTTTTGGCCATGCCGGCGACGGTAACCTCCACATCTACGCGCTGCGCGACCAGCTCGGGGAAGAAGACTGGAAACGCACCCTTAATCAGGTGTTCAATGAAATGTACGGACGGGCTCGTGAACTCGGCGGACAGGTTTCCGGCGAGCACGGCATCGGCTTCGCAAAAAAAAGCTTCCTGGCCGCTTCGCTCGGCGAGGATATTATCGGGCTGGCTCGCGGCGTCAAGGCGGCGTTCGACCCGAAGAACATCTTAAATCCGGGCAAGATTTGTTCATTGTGATTATAAAATAGTCACGGGACGTTGACCTAAATTACCGCCTGATTTTATCTCTGTTTGCATAAAATTCTCTGTCAGGACGCATCTACGGCGCGGGCATTGATTCATTTGTAAACTGTACAAAATAAAAAACCACGGACAAAGGACGTGGGTAAGCTCCCGACGATTCCACGACACGGAAGGCGCGAGATTTTGGAATTCTGGATTATTTCTTTTCTCTTGCGGCTTTCCAGTTATGCGGCAGCAGTTCCGCCAACTTCAGGAATGGATGCGAGTT
>TBL_comb47_HYPODRAFT_10004332_pt1 | contig 16360 bp, 17 predicted proteins | sample TroBogypolimnion_40_FD_10682 | JGI IMG/M metagenome (IMG submission 10682)
GAACGGCCGATTACGAGCGTGGAGCAAAAATAAGACCAACTTCGGTTGGCATAAGCTACGAAACGCTTAAAAAGAAGGAACATTATGTTCCCGAAACTACGACACTTTAGTGTCGTTAGTAGTTCATTAGATTCTTCTATTAATATCTCTTTTGTCCAGTAATCACGATGAACCCTGTTTTCACAATATCCTTGATTTTTGTGGTTTTGAAATAAATTATCAAATAATTTTTTTCTTTGAGCAATTACCGCTGCAACTTCACTTTTTTCCCAAAATTCACCTCTTGTTTGATATTTATTTGCTTCTTTCTGTAATTTTTTATTTGTCCATATTCTAGTGATACCTCCTAATGAACCAGATTTTGCAATATTAAACATATTCCAATTATTATTCTTATAAAAATCAATCCAATATTTTTCTTTATTTTGTGCATTTGAAGATTCTAGATTTTCTTCTAAAATTTTATATTCTGGATATGGTATGTTGTTTTTTCTACAAAATAAATTTAATTTTTCTTTTCTGTCAAATAAATGATCTTTATCTCTTCTTTTAACATCATTTGTTAAACCAACATATGCTTTGTTATATTCAGGTAATTCATAAACATAAATAATATAATTATTTTTATTCCACTCTTTTATGTCATATCCTAAATTGGTGTGATTTTTAAATAGTTCATCAATCAATCCTTTCTGAAGTGCATTAGAATATGCTGATGAACTTTTCTTATGAAATTTACCTCTTGTTTTATATTTATTTGCTTCTTCCTGTAATTTTTCAATAGTCCAATATTTATGTGATTTTCTATTAATACCATAACCATTATTAAAATGATTTTTAAATAAAATGTTAATTAATTTCTTAGAATGTGTTATTCCATAAGCAGATTTTGAATTTTTTTGAAATTCACCTCTTGTTTTATATTTATTAGCTTCTTCCTGTAATTTTTCAATAGTCCAATATCCATCTTTCTTACGAAAATTATTATATCCTTCATTTAAGTGAGTTTCAAATAATTTGTTTAATATCTTTTTATTTTTAGCAGTCGAATATGCAGAAGAACTATTTTTTGAAAATTCTTCTCTTGTTTTATATTTATTAGCTTCTTCCTGTAATTTTTCCGTTGTCCATTTCATTTTTTATTTGATTAATTTTTTCTTGTAATTGTTTTTCAACCCATTCATTAATTTTAACTCCTTGTATTGCACAAATTATTTTAATTTCTTTGTGTAATTCTGGTGAGATTTTCAAATTCTTTTCCATTTTCTATCCTTTTATCTTTATATATAAATATCTAAAAGTCATATTTTTCTATTTTTAAAATTTTTAATTAATATATAGATAAAATAAATATCTAAAATGGCAACAGATACTAAAAACGAAGATATCGTAAAAAAATATTTTGATATGGTTCAGGAAGAAATTAAGAAATTAATTTCTGAGGATAAGGAAATTAAACCTGAGCAAATTCAACAATTTAATGATGAAATATTTAATCAAGATAATGAAATGATGGCCGAAATACAAATGTATATTGATAGAGCGTCTACTAACAATTTAGATATTAAAAAAATAGCAAAGACCCTTTATGATAAATTTAAAGTTCAGGTTAAGAATAATTTATTTAATCAGGAAGATGCTCAAAATGTGCCTAATAAGTTGATGGGTGAAAGAAAATTCATTAAAACTTATGAAAATTTTATAAATGAATATTATGAACCAAGTGATAAAGAAGTTAAACTTAAATGGAATGATAATGATTATTTGATTCTTTACGATCAACTGACAGCAAAAATAAAAGAAGGTGAAGAATATTTAGAAGATTTGGGTAATCCAAAACCTAAAACATTTGACGAATTGATTGGACTTTTAAAAGATTATAATACGGAAGAATCTAACGAATTAGCTTATGAGATAAATACTTTAGTTGGTATGGTTAATTTTTTTAATGACGAAAGAGAAATAGAATTAAGCAAATTAAACTAATGATAACAAGATTTAAATTATTTGAAAGTAAAGAAGATTTACCTCAAATAGGTGAATATGTAATTGTTAAACCTAATGATAAAAGAAGAATGTCCGTAGATCGGAGAGATTTTCTTTTATCTAATGTGGGAAGAATTGTTAATAAAAAATATTATAGTAAAAAAATGAAAATTTTTATTAGATATCTAGTTGAATTTAAAACAGGAATAGACAGTGAATTTAATGCAGATGAAATAATAGAACATTCAAGAAATAGAGAAGATATAGAATATATAGAAAATGCAAATAAATACAATTTATGATTACAAGATTTAAATTATTTGAATATTCTGGTATACCATGGTTGAATCCTGAAATTAAAAAAATATTAGATAAACACAAAATGTGGCTTGATGTATCAAATTTTGGTAGAAGTGGTGGAGCAACTTTATTATATAAATCTCATCATTTAAATAATCCTTCTGATGCAATAATTTTAGATATTAATTTAACAACATTATTTGAAGCGTTACATAATTTATTACAACATAGAAATAATGCTTGGAATAGACTTACAATTGGAAAAGTTTCAGAAATAATTGATGAGATCTGCGAATATCAAGTCATGAAAGTTAATCCAGAGCATTTTGAAAAATTAAAAGATTGGATGAGTAATGACTTAATTCAAAAATTAGAAAATGATCCAGAAGTTGGACCAAGAATATCAGCAAATAAATATAATTTATGATAAAGAATTTTAACGATTTTTTAATAAACGAAGGTTATGAATTATCTGGAAAACATTCATTTTTTACTTTCTTACAGATAATTTCTAATCATGATTTTCATTTTATTTTAAATGACCATTTCACAAAAATTTACAATTATCATTTCTTTTTTTCAACTGAAACAATTAAAAATATAGATGAATATTTGGAAATTTTTAAGTATAAACACTCACTATCAGCATGTTATGAAACTTTAATGAAAATTAGGGATAATAAATTAGGATTCTTTTTTGGTATAAAAGAGAATAATTTATTAAGATATGGATTTGTTGATTTAGATTCACAAAGGAGTTATGTTGTAGGAGAATTTCATATAACTGGAGGTTATTTCAAATCAGTTGCAAAATATAAGGCATTACAATTTGCAAATAAAATTCTTCAAAATATGAATGTTAAAAATTTAGCAACTTTATCTAAAATAAAGCAAGATTTTCAGAATTTTTATAAATCAAAGAAAAGTAAAAAAATTCAAATATCTGATAATAAAGTTATTAATTATTTTTCAAAAGATCAATTTACACAAGAAGATTTGAGTATGAATAAATTAACACGAACTCTTGATGCTTGGGTTTCAAAAAAGTCGTGGAGAAATCAAGTAGAATGTAGTGTTATTGAAGAATCAGATCCTATAGAATTTATAATTATTGTAAAATGAAATACATAAAATTATTTGAAGAAGCAAATCAAGGTAAATATTGGTTAGTAAGAACTGATGAACCTTATCTTACTATTAAAAAAATTTGTATTGCTTTTGATCCTTTGATGGATGATGGAGGTATTTGGTTTTTTGATAGTTATAAAGAGATGGAGAAACGAAAATTTCAATTCATGGGAGAGATTATTATACCTCAATATGAAATAGATGCATTTAAATATAACTTATGAAATATATAAAATTATATGAAGAATTAACACAAATACAAGAACCATTTTATCTTACTGGTGATAGGTTATATGTATCTAATGAATTGGCTCATCAAATGACACCAAAATTAGAAGATTATATGAAACCAGATAATCCAGGTTGGGCAATATATCTTGATCAGAAGAATAAAGATTTTTTTGCCGGTACAAGAAATGAAAAAGGTTGGTTTAAATCAACTTCTATTGGAACTAATATACAGGTTCGTTATAACAATATGTATGCAATGACAGTATCTATTCATAGAGGAAATACAATTAATAATGAATTTGGTCATTTTGAATATGATATAGGTGGCAGTTCAGGCGATTATAATATGCACGGAAAAGATATGATAAGAGCAACAAGGGAATGCAATTTACATTTAATGGAAAAATTATATCCAATTGTTAAAAACATAAAGAATTTCTATAAAAGAATGAAGAATAAAGAAGGATTTTTCAATATTATTAGAAGTGAAATAATTAAAAATCCAAATATAACAAAAGATGGTGTTCCAGATGAATTAGAAGATGAATTTGGACACATGTATATAGCCCATAAATATAATTTATAGTTCATCTTTTGAGGTATAAATTTTTTATATATAATGAAAAATTATATCTAATACCATGATAAACCAGAAAAATACATTTGTATCTTTAACAGAACAATTAGCACTCTTAAATAAAAATTCTATTGAAGTTATAACAAAATTAAATGATGTTGTAACCAATACAAATTCAGTGGTTAATGTAACATTAATGAATAGTGATGGTACATCATCCACTTATCAATTTCCAACAGTTGGTCAATTAAAAAATGAAATAGATGTTGCCAATAGAAATATACAAAAGTTAGCTGGATTAGCTGACAGTACAGCATATGTTTCTGATGGTACGACTATGAGAAGAGTTTATGTTGATGACTTAAATCGTGAACCAGATCCGATAGATGATTTGAATAAAGTTACCAGATTTTTATCTATTAATAATTCATTTTTCGAATCATTAGCTAATCCAATGTTGGCTGTTCATATTGATTTAACTGGTAAAATTGATAGAAAAGTAAGTAAAATTTTATCTAGGCGATACATTATTAATTTTCAAAAAGATGATTCTGGCAATTTAACATCTGATGGTTTAACATCTAAAAATGATTTTGATAGTAAATTTTTGAATAAAAATAATATTTTTATTGATGATTTAACTACGTGGTATAATAATCCAAAAAATTATGGTTTATTTCGTGCTAACGAACCTTATGATGAACAAGTTTTTGATTTAGATTATGATACATTAATGTATTATGGTATTTTTGATATTATTGGTGTTGATAATGACACAATTAATAAAAAATTATGGTATGTATTAGGATCAATTACGTATTATGATTATTCTGGTGCTACCCATCAATTATCAATAGGAGATGAGTTAATTATCAATAAAAAAGATTCATCAACTAAATGGACAATTAAAGAAGTTAGTACTGCTAAAAGTAATTATCGTGTTATTTTAGAAAGAACAGAGGGGTTAGAGCCCGTTCCTATTATTTCACAAGCATTGAAAATTTATAGTCCAGTGTTAAATAGTAATTCAATTAAAGTATCTATTGGATATGATGAATATAATGTTGTTTTTGTAAAGCCAATAAATACAGATTCTAATATTGTATCAACGACTTGGTCTTTTGGTACATGTTTTTATACAAATGATTTGGTTTTGGATGATAATGATACAGTGTCGATGACAAAATATTATGCTGAAACAGTTTTTGATTATGGTTCTATATTAAAAGATATGATTGTTAAAAATATACCAAGTAAATATGGAGTAACACCTAATATTCCAGTTTTGGATAAAACTAACTTTAAAGTATTACAAATTAATACACACTTAACAGATTCTACAAATTCAACTAAAATTAAAGATTTACATTCACAAAAAACTTCTGTTAAATCACAATTAGAACAACTAGGTAGTGCTATTACAGAAAAAAATAAGGAAATAAGTACTAAACAATATAAATCCAGTTCCGATAAGCAAGCAGCACAAAATCAATTAGATAGTTTAATTAATCAGCAAAATTCACAAACTAAATTGTTTAGTTCTATTGTAAATAGAATAACAACCGAAAATACTAGTTCTGGCACAGTTTCGACAGAGTCACCAAAATTTAGAGTTCGTGGTTTTTGGAGTTTTCCTTCACCTGTTTTTACTGGATATGAAGGTTATCAATCTAAACAAGAAGTTGTTCAATTTAAAGTTCAATATAGATATAGTTCCGTGAGTGGTTCAGAACCACCAACTGAAGGTTTTAAATTGAATGTTACACAAACAACTTATAATACTTCAACATCTACAGGTGATATAAATGATCAAGCAAAAGCTTATTCAAATCCTAGTGTAACTACACAGAATGCAAGTGTAACTGGATATTTTTCGAATTGGAATCAATTTTTAACTGATGCTAGAAAAAGAACTTACAATAAGGCATTAGATGTATGGACTTGGGAAATTGAAAATGTTTCTGATGCCGATACGCCTAATATCAATCAATTAGATATTCCAATTCAAGATGGTGAGAAAGTTGATGTAAGAATTAAATCCATTTCAGAAGTTGGTTGGCCCAATGCACCATTAGAATCAGATTGGAGTGAAATATTAACGATTCCATTTCCAACAGATTTATCACAAGTTGGTAATGAGAATTCACTAATATTAAAAGAAGCACAGAATGAGGAAATTTATAATCAATTAGAGACTAAATTTAATGCCAAAGGATTAACAACACATTTACAACAATCATATTTTATTAATGACCTATATGTTGCTCATAATGATGTTAATTTAGGTACATCTTTTAAAGATACATCTGGTAATGTTATTATGATGAACGCATATTTAAAATCTTTAACTGATAGAATTGCATCTTTAGAAGAATTGATACTTCGTGCAAAAGGTGAACTTATAGTTAAATTAATAAAAAATTCATATCAAGTTACAATTGCCAATGGTGCTGCAGTGAACCTTACGGTTCGTTGTGAAGATTATGCTACTCAGAGTGGAGGTACAAGGACATATCAAAATATTATATATGCTGCTGATGATTATATGCTACAATTTGAAAATGCTGCAGCTGGTAGTCAATTAGGGTTATTTTCATATAGATCTTATGTTCCAACTGTACCGGGTGATAATAGATTTTATAATCCAACATATTCAAAGGGTTCTTTATCTTGTTATGTGAATTCAGAAGATAATTTAAATGCTCAACAAAATAATCAATTTATTTGGGTTTCAGATACTTCTGGAGTTAATCAAATTTATAATTCTGGTACTACTAAATATGGTTGGGCACCAGATGCACTACCTTCAAATTTATTAGGGCAAACTTTATATTCAAAGAATTGGAATATTGGTTTATCAGGTAGAACAGTAGCAGATGCAAATGGACTTTATGCTGATCCCATTAATATTTTCAATGATATAAAATGGACCGGAGTAACAATGTCAGGATTATCAGCGAATGATTATCAACAAACTGATTTGTTTCCAGTAAGTGTGCACCCATATATTGAAAATATTGAAAATTATATTTATTCTGAAAAAGATGGTGTTAAATTAATACCAGCATCTACAGTATTCACACTACCTATTAAGATTTATTTTAAATTATCTGGTGGTTCAGCTGATACTGTAACTTTTGCTTCTAATCTTTCGACTTCTCCATTTGTAACTAGAAAATTGAGAATATTTATAGAACCTGAAAATTTAAATAGAACATTTGAATTTGAATTAATTTTTAAAATTTATAGAAATAGAACTTTTACAGTAAGATCAAATGCTGTTACAAATACAACTGCACAAAACATAACACCTTTAGATTAAAAAAATATTAAATGATGATAAATAAAAGCTTTCAATTAATAAGAACAAATCCAGCATTGACAACCAACATTAAATTGGTTGTCAATGCTAATTATACTTTATATTTAGAGTCGTTTGATTCTAATGTACAATTGTCAGATGAAAAATATAAACATTTTTTAATAAGTAAAAATCATCTATATGAAGAACAAATTGCTAATTTTTATAATGGATTACCATCTCAATTAGCATTTGGTGTTAAATATGATCTCGACAATACTTCAGTTTTTCAAACTTACGATAGACAATTTGATGATATTTATTGGGCAGGTGCAAAGGCTGTAGAAGATACGTGGTATCCAGAGGATTATGAATATTTTGCACCTTTGTTTTTAAGAAAAGGTAGTCTACCAGAAGGATTTATTGTATTAAGAATTGATGAACCAACACCTTATGAAGAAATTGATAATGAATTTAATGTTACTAAATTAACTAAGGATAATTTTAATACTCAAATAGTTGACAAATGGAAATGTGTTAATTTTTATGATATGAGATATCAAAGTGATCTGGGTTATTTTTTATCACAAAATTTTATAGAAAATACTAGATTTCCAGATAGATCCTTTGAATTAAATTTTAGAAAATATGAATATTCAAAATGGTATGGAATTGATTATATCAATGGTGTTTATGTCACTAAATCTAAATTCTTACAAGATATTCTTTATTATGAGCAGCCTCATTTTAAATTAGAAAAAGATTTAATAGATTTTTACAAAGATGAAAATCTAATTTTTCCTAATATACTTAATCTTAAATTTTTATATAATGATATACCAGCAACACCTGAAAGTATTAAAAATTATTCATTGAATAGATATTATGGTTTTTATATTGATAAATTAGAATTTGTGACTAATTTAACTTCTTATTTAACATCCGAGTTAAAGCCAGGATTACTTTTAAAAAATAACATATTTGTAGATGTTAATGGTCCAATAATAGAATCTCCATTTGTTGAAGGGTTTAAATCTGATAAGACATATTGGATTCATTATAATGATGATTTTTATGAAGTTGTTAAGGTTTTGGAAAATGGTCAATTTTTATATAAAATAATGAGTGATTTTGATATGAGTGGTCTTACATTAACTAATGTTAATGATCGTACTTGTTTTATTAATTATATAGAGGGAAATTATAGATGTAGAACAATTACAAATCCTTCGGGATACACTAATTTCATTTCAGGATTTACAAGCAATTTTCAAATAGATCCTTATTATGTAAATGGTTCAATTGAAAATATGTATGCTGATTTATATCTTATTCAAGTAGATGGGATTTTTCATATATTGAAAAAAAGAGGAGATGATTATTTTATACAGAGTGATTATGCAATTAATTCATTTCCTGCTGGTTTAGAATATTGGAAAGGTGGTAAAGATAGTAAATATTATGTACATAAACCAATTTATCAATATAAAGTAAAGCCAATAGTTTATCCAGTTTACAGATTAAAATTCAGTGATATTAAAGATTTTGATTTTGATATTGTAAATACACACTATTCTGATTTTGAGTATGAAAAAGATACTTATCATTCAACACCAGAACATAAATTATATGCTGTTGATTATACTGATAAATCAGTTCTGAATAAAAATTTCATGGTTCATCCAAGAGCAGAAGATGGACAATATGAAGTAATGAATATTTCATCTGAATATATTGCTGATGATGAATTATATGAGATTTCTTTTAATGATTTGACAAATATCTGGAGAAAAAATCAATCTGTTGTAAAATGGGGATTTATAGGTTCTAATTCTAATTGTGATTATCCATATAAATTAAATAACTCAATAGAAATCGGTGATATTTTTAATAGAACTTGTAATATTAAAGATAGTATACCTAAAGAGGTTGAAAAAAATCTGGACTATTTTTATAGAATCGGAAATTTCTTTTCTGGTTCAACGACAAATATAGTTAGATATTTAAATCAGACAACTAATATTGAAGTTGATTTTATGGAAAATTACAGTAAGAAATTTAATTTAGATCGGTATCTAAATTCTGATGTTGATTATTTTGATTATTTTTTTAAAAATAAATCTTACTTTACTATTGATGATATTAATTATGTGAAATCAACATTAAAATATTCAATTTTTCAATCTGGTGATAATTATTCACCTTCCACAACTGTATTTAAAGGTATAAATGTTAATATATTATCAATAAATAGTATTTCTAGAAATAGCAATGGTATTATGACTGGTAATATTATTAATGCGAATAAAAATTATAATGATTATAAATTTTCAATAATATTAAATGATGTGTATTATTATGATAATAATCCAACAATTGGTATAGAAAATGGATTAAGTGGAAATACAGTAATAAATAAGAATATAAATGGAATTCATGTATTTTTGAATGATAAATTCAAAAATATATTAGTAGTTATAAATGTTAAAATTTCAATGAATCAAAATTATATAAGTTTTAATAATGTGCCAATTTTTGATGAAAAATATGGATTATATAATTCTAAAACATTGAATGGCTTAGCAATGTCTTCTAATCCTCAGATATATCAGCCAAGTTTAATTACCGCTGCAAATTTTATAGATGCTTTTGACGATATGAACACCTTATCAGAATTTGAATCAGGTATAACTTATTATTATGTTAGTTCAAATGGACAATCAGGTTCAACAGGGCCAATTAATATTTTTAATTCAGGAAACAGTATGACAACTATATCAAATTGGAATAAAGCAGACCCACCTTTTATTCTCACTGTAAGTGATCCTGAAATATTAGAAACGAAAGAGCAATCATATTTGAAAAATTCAATAAAAGGTCCAAAAACTAATATCTATGGGAAATATAAAACATATTATGACACAGAGCATAAACAAAACATCAATGTCACCGATCCATTAGCTAGGGAAATGACATTAAATATCATTGAAAATAATAATAATACTATTTATGCATCAAATAATGTTTCAATTAATAATTATATTTATCGTTTTAATGGCGTTTATGAACCAATTTTTAAAGATATTTTATTGTTTAATAACACATATTTATATCTATCAGGAATAACTAAAAAATATTGGGGATCTAATTATAAATTTGATACATCTTTTGATAATTTTGGTATAATAGAAGAATTAGTTTTTTCAAAAGTTAATCCTCAAATATCACCATTAAAGTTAAAAAATAATGACCAAGATAAATCTATCTACCCTATGGTGGATGAATATGGTTACCAATATTCTGGTAGATTTATATTTAATTCTAATTGGGATAAAGATTTTTATGTTATAACAAATCCAGATCAAAATGCAAATAAAAAAGTGTTCGCAAATCTTTCTTCTGTAGCAAATATAGCTGCTCCAGTTTTACCAAAATCAACAGATTGATTATGAAAAGTAATTTAATGTTAAAAAAATTTAGTACTAATACAGTTCCTGGAACTATGAATCAAAAAGAATTGAGAACTTTTTTTGGTGGTAAAGTTATGTATTTAGAAGATATTATTTCTATAACTGATGATACAATAAATTTTAGTTGTGTAATTAATGATTATAATAATGGTTACCAATATTTTGATGTTACTACAATTCCAGATGATTGGGAAACATATTTTTCTGAAAATTTAACTGATTTAAAATCTAATAATCAAACTATTTCATTAATGAGTCAAAATTCTGATATTATGTTAAATAATACAAAATGGCAAATTGTAATTAATGGTTCATCTATATTACGAGATTATTTATATTTTAGATTAAAAGAACAAAGAGTATTTAAAATGATAAATGCAAATGAATTATATTCTAATGATATAACTAATGCTATATATGATTATATAAACAAAAATATTTTTAGTAGATATAGATTGGAGAAAGTTACTTTTTATGTCAAATATTATAATATGCAACAACAAAATATTTATAGTAATATAAAACTTCAATATAATCCAAAATTTAATGTTGATGTATATGATAGTAATAATTTAATAAATGCAAATATAATAGGATTTGATCCTTATAAATTTGATTCCATCATATTACAATATAACCAAACTAAATCTTCCAGTCAATATAGTTTTGATTATTATTTTGATTTAACATTCTCAAAAATTTAAACAAATACAAATTATATACATATATAATATAAAATAAGCAATAATTATGTCTGAAACTGAAGAAAAAGATTCTAGAAAAGAAGAAATATCCAAAAAAATGATAGAATCTACGAAACAATGGAAAGCCATTATAAATGCTTTGACATCAAGATTAAGAGGTGATATTAAAGACGTTATAGATATTCAAGCTGAAGCAATCAGCTATCGTCAAACTGTAATAGAAGAGGTTAAAATTTATAGTGTTAAAATTTATAAATCAGTTCAAAAACTTAAAGTTCTAACAAAACAAAGATTTGAATTTTATGCAACTTCTTACCAAGTAAAAACCTCAGGTACAGAAAAATTAAAGTTAATAGAGGCTGATTTATCTGAATATCAATTATTTATAAATGAATTAGATGAACATGTGAATTTTTTAAGAGACACATCAAAAAATTTAGATCAGATCAATTATACCGTAAAGAATAAAATTGAATTGGCAAATATTTTAGGAGGATATAAATAAAATGGCATATACATCTCAATTCCAGCATCTTTTTTAGCACAACAGCCTGTAGGTATGCCTACCAATATGTTAGGTAATATAAACATTGAGAAATATCGCATTAGATCAATTTCTATGATATCAGAAGCAACTTGGACGCCAAGAATTTTAATTCGTCATTTTAATGGTTCAAATTTTTCTTATGATATAACAAGAGAACAAATAGAAGATAATAAAAGAAAAAACGGTAATATTGATGCCCTTTTAGAAAATATAGTTTGGTTACATATAAAAACACATTGCCCCGTTTATCTTAGGAAAGAAAAATTAGAACAAATTCAAAAATTTCAAAAACTTAATCATTTTGATATTAATTTATGAAAATTACTGAAGATTTATGTAAAAGATATGGAAATTCACAACATTTCATTTATAAGCACAGAAAAATCTTATTGTTTAAGAATTGAACATGTTGCTGATTTTAATATGGTTGAAAGTCCATATATTTATTTTTTATCACCTACAGATGTCGCATATATCAATGATAATCTGATTTTTATTAGTATTCTCAATAATATTATTGATAAACATTTAATTAAATGTGTTAAAAACATAAGAAAAAGAAAATTAGAAGTTTTAAATGAAATTCAAACTTAATCCTGATAATACAAAATTAATTTTAACTGAATCTACTAGTGGTGAATATAATCAATTAAAATTATATTTAACCAGAAAGGTTAAAAATCACCATTTCATGAAGCGTGTAAAATTAGGCGTTTGGGATGGTTCGATTTCATATTTTGGTGATGGAATGATAAATTTTGGTTTATGGCAAGAAGTTTATCAATGTTGTAAAGAATATGCATACCCTTTCATAATAGAAAATAGAGAGCAATTTCCTCTTAACAAGGATATAACAAAAGAAAAATTACAAGAATTTGTTGATGAATTTTATAAAGACCATAAAACAGGTGACGGTAAACCTTTTATACCATATGAACATCAGGTAGATGCAATTTATCAAATATTAAAGTATCAATTCGGTGTTGTTGAAATTGCAACTGCCGGAGGAAAATCTTTGGTCTTTGGTACATTACTTTTCTATTATTTAAAAAATGTAAATCCTGATGCTAAATTCCTTTTAATTGTGCCTAATATTGGATTGGTCACACAATTTTATAATGACTTGAATGAATATAATTATGGTGCTAAAAGTGAAAATAAAACACCCTTAGATATCCGTATTGATGAAGTTATGAGTGATAAGCCAAGAAAGTATAGAGATGATGAAAAGAAGCCAAATATTTTTATTGGAACTTATCAATCACTAGAAAAGTGGCCCAGAGAGTGGTTCCGTCAATTTGATGTTGTTGCTACAGATGAATGTTTACATCCAGATACATTAATTACAACTATTGATGGCAAAAAGAAAATATCTGAAATAAAGAAGGGAGAATTGGTTTATACTATTAATGAAAATAGTGGTGAGAAAGAAATTAAAGAAGTAGATTTTATATATAAGAATATGAGCAAAGATCAACAAATGTATGAAATAGAAATGGAAAATGGTGAGAAAATTAAAATAACTGGTAATCATCAGGTAATTTTGATAAATAAAAAAAGAAAAAGAGTAGATCAATTAAATGAAAACGATGAGATTTTTGATTTTGGATTATAAATTATTTACTGAAAAATTAAATGATACAATTTCTATAAAGACTTGTCCTTATTGCGGTGGACATTATTTAAGAATTGCTATTAAAAGAAAATTTAATTTGTTGAAGTGTGATAGTTGTGAAAAAAATTTTTCTGAAAATAAAGTTATTATTAAGGATTTAAAATATAATGAAGTGTATAAAACTTTAAATGACAAATCAAATGATAATGATAAAAAAGAAATTTTTGATTTATTAAAAAAGAATATTTTTAAGTTTTCTAATAGAAATGATATAGATAAATCGTTGAATAATTTTTTAAAAATTTATCATATAAACATTAATATTAATAAAGAATTAAATTATAAAAATATATTTGATTTTCTTAATAATACCACACACGAAGATTGTCATTGTAGAAATAAGAATTGTGATAAAGAAACTAAATTTACAGGTTTTAAGGCGTTAGATAGATTTCCTCGTGGTTATCATTTATTTTGTAGTGAAAAATGTTTTCATGAATGGTTTGGTGAAAAACAAAAAAGGTGTTGGTAATACTATACATAAGATGGATCAGAATAAGATGCCAGAATATAGAAAGAAATTGTCAGATATATTAAAAGGTAAAATAGAAAGAGGTGAATTTAAACCAAATATTCATAATTCTTGGAGAAATACAAAATATAAAGTAATTATAGATGGTGTAGAGAAAAAATTTAGATCTTCTTGGGAAGCATTTTTTAATTTAGTTAATCCATTATTTAGTTATGAGACCAGAAGAGTTGGTTATATACACAAAGATGAAAAGCATACATATATTATTGATTTTGATGATATTACAAATAAAATTTTATATGAAATAAAACCAGCGTCACAAGAAACTTTAGAGAAAAATTTAGATAAAATAAAAGCGGCAACGATATGGGCTAATAGCAATAATTATCAATTTAAAGTTATTAATGATGAGTGGTTTAAGATAAATTATCCAAAATTTAAATATTTATTGGATGGACAACCAGAAGAAATAAGATTGAAAAGAAACCTAAGAATATATGAAAATAAAGAAAATAAATAAAATAGATTATAATGGTGATGTTTATAACCTCAGAATTAAGGATGATAGTGGATTAAATCACAATTATTTTGCTAATAATCTATGTGTTTCTAATTGTCATACCGCTAAAGCAGCAACCGTACAATCTGTTTTACAACGAACAATCGGTTCGGCTAAAATAAGATTTGGTATGAGTGGTACATACCCAAGTAATACATCATTAGAGTGGCTGACGATAATTTCATTACACGGTCCAAAATTGGTAAATGTAAGTGCTAAAAAATTGATGGATAAAGGATTAATTTCCGATGTTAAGATTAAGGCAGTTTTATTACATCATGATAATCACAAATTTGCTGAGGGTGTTTATAATATCAGAAAAAGAGGTGATGGTCAAAAAGCATGGCAATTAGAACGAGAATATGTTCATAAGTCTGCAAAAAGAAAGACATTTATTAAAAACCTTGTTGATAAATTTAAATCAAATTCACTTATATTATTTCATACTATTGAATATGGAACTGAACTTTTTAATTATGTTAAAGATAATTGTCAGGGTAAAGATGTGTTTTATATAGATGGTGGTACTTCTATGGAAAAGAGGGACCATATTAAAAAAGTGATGGAAGACACTTCAGGAAATCCTAAAATTTTAATAGCCAGTTATGGCACTTTTTCAACTGGTCAAAATATTAAAGCAATTACAAATATTGTTTTTGCTGATAGTTTCAAATCAGACCAAATTGTTAGACAATCTATTGGTCGTGGATTAAGATTACACGCCGAGAAATTAAAATTAGTAGTATTTGACTTGGTTGATATATTTCATTCGGATTTTAAAACTATTTTATTTAAACAATACGAATCTAGAAGGGATGATATTTATAAGAAGCAACAATATGCTTTCGATGAAATAAAAGTTAAATTATAAATAATATTTTCGTGTATCTGTAAAGAATTCAAAATTTTCTATTGTTAATTCTGTTAAAATCTCAGGTATTATTGATTTGTTTATAATAAAATTTATTGTGTCTTTAGCAATATAGCTACTAAAAATGCTATTTTTTGAAAAAATTTCGTCGAAAAAATTGAAATATTCTTCATTATTCGATGTGTACATATAAATATCAAAAAAGTTCTCTGTAGATTCATCTACAGGAGACGACACGAAAGATTCATTAATTTGTAATAAACNATTTTCACCAATAAATAAAGAATGTGAAGGTATTGGAGGAGGTGTAAAATCTAATATGAACTTTTGTTAATTTTTCAAGAAATTTGGCTATTGCACAAGCAAAATCATATTCGGGTGTATGATTTTGAATTACAGGTTTCTTAAATAAATCACTAATGAACTACTAACGACACTAAAGTGTCGTAGTTTCGGGAACATAATGTTCCTTCTTTTTAAGCGTTTCGTAGCTTATGCCAACCGAAGTTGGTCTTATTTTTGCTCCACGCTCGTAATCG
>TBL_comb47_HYPODRAFT_10004334_pt1 | contig 16356 bp, 15 predicted proteins | sample TroBogypolimnion_40_FD_10682 | JGI IMG/M metagenome (IMG submission 10682)
TCCCGAACAGGACAGTGAAACGCGTCAGCGCCGATGATAGTGCGGGTTCCCGTGTGAAAGTAGGTCATCGTCAGGCTAATTACAGTGAAAAATCCCTCTCAGGAAACTGAGAGGGATTTTTTTTTGGCAAAAAATTGTTCGCCACTTTAAATTGGTTTTTTCAATAGCGCCAGAGCATCGTTTTGTTGGGCATCAAACATTGCGGCTATCCAGGCGTTTTCACGATATTCAATGGTGCGTAAAAATTGATCTGCCTGACCATTGGTACGCGCCATGGTGGCAAATAGTTTGAATCCTCGCTCCAAAAACTGTTGCAGTGACTCCAAACCTGAATTGGCAGNTGGACTACGCATCAACTTCAGCAGTAACGAAAGGCCGGGCATGCGAGTTAAATCTACTAACTTGTGCCCAATGACCAGTACCGTATCCAGTTGATGCTGGCGATCGATTCTTCTACCGACCGCACGCCAAGCAGTGAGATAGAGGGTCGCATCGTCTGGAGATGGGTCCTGGACCCTGCACTCCATAGCCATTGAGAAGTCTAGTTCCTCGGTCAATGCGTGTAACTGCGCCAGAGCAAGCACGGTACCCACCACCGACATAGGAAAAATGGTGGTCAAGGTTCCGGCAATCCGAGCGAATTGCACATCCCGGGCGCAGTAGTCCGCTTCGCCATAGAGCTCTTCCAGAAAGAAGCGCGAGGCGTCACCAAATACCGATGACGCCAACAGATCCGCATAGCAGCTCTGGAAGCGAGCTGCCTGAAAGCGCTTTACCCGCTTGACAGCGTCAGCAAGCAAAGGAGAGGCCTGGGCACTTTCGCGCAACGCGAACACCTGGTCAATCGAGTCCCGAATCGCTTTGGCGTGGTCCATGGTCGATGCAGTTTAGCGAATAGTCAGAAGAGCGAACAGACAAAAAAGTCCTTGAGTCAGACACAAGTCTTCGCGATGCGCATGCTTCTGATTGGGGCAGGGCAAGCAAATCCGCTATCCTAGGCATATCTTCACAACAGGCTCAGTGCCAATTCACCACGTGTCAGACCCTCATCCCGCGCGCCACAGCGAAAAAGAAGACAAGCGTACCTTTCTTCAAAAGCTGGCCGAGTTCATTCATCCAGGCCCAGACTCGACCGACGAACTGATTGAAACTCTGGCCGAGGCGCAGGACAACAACATTATTGGCGCGGAGTCTCGGCTGATGCTGGAGGGCGTGATCCGAATGGCCGACATGACTGCCGGCGACGTGATGGTACCCGCGACCCGCATGGATTTCCTGGACATTGGTTCCAGCATGGATGAGCTGATGCACCAGGTGATTGACGCTGCGCATTCACGCTTCCCGGTGTTTGAGGGCGAGCGCGAAAACATCAGAGGCATCCTGATGGCAAAGGACCTGCTCAAACTGCAACGCGCTCCGGAGCTCAACATCCGCGCCCTGATTCGGCCCGCTGTTTTTGTGCCGGAGTCCAAGGGACTCAACGATTTATTGCGCGACTTTCGGGGCAACCGCAATCACTTGGCCATCGTCATTGACGAATTTGGCCGCGTGGCAGGCTTGATCACTATTGAAGATGTGCTGGAGCAAATCGTCGGTGAGATCGAAGACGAATTCGACATGCCAGAGGACGAGGGCGATATTTTTGCCTTGCCCGATCGGACCTACCGCGTTAGCGGGGACACCCCTATCGAACGCTTTAACGATGCCTTCGATGTGGTGCTCAGCGGTGACGATCCGGAGGACCACTTTGATACGGTTGGCGGTTTGATTGCCCATGACATGGGCCACGTTCCCAAGCGAGGAGAGCGTCATTCGCTGGGTGGGCTGGATTTTGTCGTGCTGCACACCAAGGGCGGTGCGGTAAGGTGGTTCAAGGTCTCGACAAGCCCAGTGCCAACGGCCTGAGGCGCATGTTTTCAGCATATCGCCGCAGGAAGTGGGCCTGCGCTGTGGGCTTGGGCCTGATGCTGATTGTGGCGGGCAGTACCGCTGCCGCGGCAGTATGCTGGCCGTTTACCTTCCTGTTGATGCAGGGGCAGCCGGTCTGGTGCTTGCAAATTCTGGCGATGCTGCCCTTGTTGCTGGCCTTGCACCGCAGTGGCAGCGCTCGCCAGGCCTTCGGCATGGGCGCGTTGTTTGCCACCGCCTGGCTGTGCGCCACGTTCTGGTGGCTGTATATCGCGATGCACACGATTGGCGGCTTGCCTGCGCCGCTTTCGTTGTTTGGGCTGTTGGGCTTGGCGGCCACGCTTGCCCTGTATTACGCGGCAGCGGGCTTGCTGTATTGGCAGATCGCCGCCCAGCGTGCCACACAGCCCGCGTGGGCTTGCCTCTCATTCTCCGCACTCTGGACCATGGCTGAGATGGCGCGTGGTACCTGGATGACCGGTTTTGGTTGGGGCGCTATGGCTTATGCCCATGCGGATGGCCCGCTGTCGCTCTGGATTCCGCTGGTCGGAGCCTATGGTGTGGGCGCGCTTGCCGCATGGTGTGCAGCATCCTTGGCACTGCTGAACAAAGCCAGCTGGAAGCACCGTGCGGCCCTGATCTGCTTGCTGTTGGCCGGCATGCTATGCACACCTTATCAAGCCACTTCATCGACCGGATCTCTGTCTGTGACCCTGCTGCAGGGCAATATTCCCCAGGACGAGAAATTTGAAACTGGAACCGGTGTACCTGCCTCGCTCAAGTGGTACGCCGAACACATGTATCAGCACCCAGTTGATCTGGTCGTTGCACCCGAGACCGCCATTCCCTTGTTGCCCCAGGACCTGCCCGACGACTATTGGGCTGGGCTGAGAGCGCAAGTTGCCAATGGCCACAGCGCCTTGCTCACCGGCATTCCCCTTGGCGACTACACGCAGGGTTATACCAATTCAGTAATCTTCCTCCGCCCGGAATCGACACAAATCTGGAGCTACGACAAGCATCACCTGGTTCCCTTTGGCGAATTCATTCCACCGATGTTCAAGTGGTTCACCCGCATGATGCACATCCCGCTGGGAGACTTCAATCGTGGCGCTATCGGTCAGCCCTCTTTTGCCTGGAAGGGCCAACGCATCGCTCCGAACATTTGCTACGAAGATTTGTTTGGCGAGGAGTTGGGTGCGCGTTTCATAAACCCGACCTTGTCTCCTACGGTGTTTGCCAACGTCAGCAACCTGGGTTGGTTTGGTGATAGCACGGCCATAGACCAGCATGTGCAAATTTCACGCTACCGAGCACTGGAGTTTCAGCGGCCCTTTATTCGTGCCACCAACACCGGTGCGACGGTCATCATTGACCACCAAGGCCGGGTGACGGCGGCGCTGCCGCGTTTGACCCAAGGGGTGCTGGATGGTGTGGTCGAAGGGCGCGCCGGCACGACAGCGTTTGCCTGGTGGGTGGCACGCTTTGGGCTCTGGCCATTGTGGATAGTCTCGCTGGGGGCGGTGGTCGCAGCCTGGCGGTCTGGCGTGTCACGTGACGTACATCGCAAGCATCGCAGGCCCTACTAGGCGCTAGCGCAACTGTCGTGTAAACCCTCCCCGTAGAATGGAGGGTTTACACGACAGTTGCGCGCAGCCCGCCTCACACCATGCTCACCTTTCAGCAAATCATTCTCAAACTGCAGGACTACTGGGCCGCCCAAGGCTGCGCACTGCTGCAACCTTACGACATGGAAGTGGGGGCCGGTACCTCTCACACCGCCACCTTTTTGCGTGCGATTGGTCCAGAGCCATGGCGGGCCGCCTATGTGCAACCCAGCCGTCGCCCCAAGGACGGCCGCTATGGCGAGAATCCCAACCGACTGCAGCAATACTACCAATACCAGGTGGTGCTCAAGCCAGCGCCCAGCAACATCCTGGAGCTGTACCTGGGTTCGCTTGAGGCTCTGGGCTTCGATTTGAAAAAGAACGACATCCGCTTTGTCGAGGACGACTGGGAAAACCCGACCTTGGGTGCCTGGGGCCTGGGCTGGGAAGTCTGGCTCAACGGCATGGAGGTGACGCAATTCACCTATTTCCAGCAGGTGGGTGGCATTGACTGCAAGCCTGCCACTGGCGAAATCACCTACGGCCTGGAGCGTCTGGCCATGTACCTGCAGGGCGTGGACAACGTCTACAACCTGGTCTGGACCGACGGCGGATCAGCGTCTGGGGCAAAAATCCTGTATGGAGATGTGTACAAGCAAAACGAGGTGGAGCAATCCACCTACAACTTCGAGCACAGCGACGCCGATTTTCTATTCACTGCCTTCACGGCGCACGAAAATCAGGCCAAGCATTTGATTTCAGTGCAACTGGCACTGCCGGCCTATGAGCAGGTGCTCAAGTGCGCCCACAGCTTCAACCTGTTGGACGCGCGGGGCGCCATCAGCGTGACCGAGCGCGCCGCCTACATAGGCCGCATCCGCAACCTGGCGCGGGCAGTTGCGCAAAGCTATTACGAGAGTCGCGAGCGCCTGGGCTTCCCCATGGCACCGCGCGCATGGGTAGAGCAAATGACCAAGAAGGCCGCATAAAAATGACAACTAACAACCTGCTGCTCGAACTGTTTGTAGAAGAGCTGCCGCCCAAGGCGCTGAAGAAATTGGGCGAGGCCTTTGCAACCGTACTTGCCGACTCGCTCAAGAGCCAAGGTCTGGCCGCGTCTGACGCTGTCGTCACCCACTTCGCTTCACCACGCCGTCTGGCCGTGCATGTAACTGCAGTTGCTGCGCAAGCCGCCGACAAGGCGGTCTCCGCCAAGTTGATGCCAGTGAGCGTGGGCCTGAACCCGCAAGGCCAAGCCACACCCGCGCTGTTGAAAAAACTGGCTGCCCTGGGGGCCGATGCCAGCGTGGTGCCCGGTCTCAAGCGTGCGATGGATGGCAAGGCCGATGCCTTGTTTTTCGAGAGCATGGTCACCGGTGTGACGCTTAAGGACGGCCTGCAAAAAGCCCTGGAAGAGACGCTAGCCAAGCTGCCCATCCCCAAGGTGATGATTTATCAACTGGGTGCCGAGAGCGATTGCGAGCTACCGGGCTGGACCAGCGTCAGCTTCGTGCGCCCGGCCCACAGCCTGCTGGCCCTGCATGGCAGCGACGTTGTGCCGGTCAGCGTACTGGGCCTCAAGGCCGGCAACACGACCCAAGGCCATCGCTTTGAGGCCGCTGTCTCGCCGGTCGCCATTGCCAACGCCGACAGCTATGCACAGACCTTGCGTACCGATGGTGCGGTCATCGCCAGCTTTGCCGAGCGCCGCGCCGAGATCGTGCGCCAGCTCGCTGCGGCCGCCGCCAAGCTGGGCCATGGCGCCCGCGCCATTGAAGACGATGCCCTGCTGGATGAAGTCACCGGTCTGGTCGAGCGCCCCAACGTGCTGGTCTGCAGCTTTGAAGAGCAGTTCCTGGCCGTGCCACAGGAATGCCTGATCCTGACCATGAAGGCGAATCAGAAATACTTTCCGCTGCTGGACGCCCAGGGTCGCCTGAGCAACCAGTTCCTGGTGGTCAGCAACATCAGCCCCGAAGATGCCAGCGCTGTGATCGGCGGCAACGAGCGCGTGGTGCGCCCGCGCCTGGCCGATGCCAAGTTCTTCTTTGACCAGGACCGCAAAAAGACGCTGGAGTCACGCGTGGCAGGCCTGTCCAAGGTGGTTTACCACAACAAGCTGGGCAGCCAGGGTGAGCGGCTGGAACGGGTGCGCGACATTGCCCGGGTGATCGTCGATTTGCTGGCCCGATCCGGCGAGCTGCAGACCGAGTCGCTGGCCGCGCAGGCCGATGCCGCAGCGCGCCTGGCCAAGACCGATCTGGTCACCGACATGGTGGGCGAATTCCCTGAGTTGCAAGGCATCATGGGCGGCTACTACGCGCGCCATGACGGCCTGGGCGAAGATGTGGCCGTGGCCATCGAAGACCATTACAAGCCGCGCTTTGCCGGTGACACCCTGCCGCGCAACGACGCGGGCGTGGCCGTGGCCCTGGCCGACAAGCTGGAGACCCTGGTCGGCATGTTCGGCATCGGCAATCTGCCCACCGGCGACAAGGACCCGTTTGCCCTGCGTCGCCATGCGCTGGGCGTGATCCGCATGCTGGTCGAAAAAGACCTACCGCTGGACCTGAGCCTGCTGCTGCCCGCTGCCGTGCCCGCCTTCGGTGCATTGATCAGCGACGCGACACCGGCGCTGGCCGATTTCTTCTACGACCGGCTGGCCGGTTCGCTGCGCGAGCAGGGCTATAGCGCGCAAGAAGTAGAGTCCGTGCTGGCCCTGCGTCCCAAACGCCTCGGAGATGTTTCCAAGCGTCTGCTGGCCGTGCGCGCCTTTGCGGCCCTGCCCGAAAGCGCGGCCCTTGCGGCCGCCAACAAGCGCATAGGCAATATCCTCAAAAAGGCCGATGGCGATGTCGATCCGCATGTCAGCCCGGTCTTGTTATTGGAAGCGGCCGAGCAGAATCTGCATGCCGCCATGCAAACCGTGCTGCCCATTGCGCAAGCCCAGTGGCAGGCCGGTGACTACACCGCGTCGCTGCAGACGCTGGCCGAACTGCGCACGCCGGTGGATGCCTTCTTTGAGGACGTAATGGTGAATGCCGAAGCACTGGACCTGCGCCTGAACCGCCTGGGCCTGCTCAAGAGCCTGCACATCGCCATGAACCGCGTGGCCGATCTCTCCAAACTGGCCAGCTAATCCGGATTGCACCGCCATGAAAATTTGCATACTCGACCGCGACGGCACCATCAACGAAGACAGTGAAGACTATGTCAAGTCGCCGGCCGAGTGGCAGCCGCTGCCCGGCGCGCTGGAGGCGATTGCCCGCATCAACCATGCCGGCTGGCATGTGGTGGTGGTGACGAATCAGAGTGGCCTGGGGCGTGGCCTGTTTGATATGAGTTCGCTCAACGCCATGCACGCCAAGATGCACGAAATGCTGGCCGCCGTGGGCGGGCGCATCGATGCCATCTTCTATTGCCCGCACGCGCCGGAAGACCACTGCAACTGCCGCAAGCCGGCACCGGGCCTGTACGAACAGATTGCCGAGCGCTATGGCATGGACCTCACCGGCATGCCCACCGTGGGCGACTCGGTGCGCGATCTGGTGGCTGGCACCGCTGTTGGCTGTGCGCCGCACCTGGTGCTGACCGGCAAGTCCGCTGCCTACCGTGGCCGCGAACTGCCCGAAGGCTTTCCGCCCGGCACCCTGGTGCATGAAGACCTGGCGGCCTTTGCCCAGCATCTGGTCAGCCAGTAAGGCGAGCGCCCCAGTCCCTAAAGCTAGATTCGCGGATTGAACCCATGTTGCCGCTCTTGCGTTTCACGCTGGATCTGTTTTCGACCGATCCCAAGTTGGCACCGCCCGGTCTGCCGCTGTCTGGTGCCATTGCCCCCGCAGCATTTGCGCATCCGCAGGCCAACCGTGAGTTGCGCCTGGGCGACGCCGTGGTGGCCTATGCATTTACCCGCGCCAAGCGCAAATCCATAGGTTTTGTGATTGGCCCCGATGGCCTAGTGGTGCGCGCGCCGCGCTGGACGCCGCTGCACGAGGTGGATGCCGCGCTGCAGGAAAAAAGTGCCTGGATTCTGCGCAAGCTGCAGGAATCACGCGAGCGCCAGAGCCGCGCCCACAGCGCACAAGTGCAGTGGCGCGATGGCGTGGTGATTCCCTTCTTTGGGCAGAGCATCACCGTGCTGCTGGACCCCACGCACGGCTTTAGCGGCCGCGGCGCGCAGTTGGAGACGATGGAAGTGGTGGGCCAAGCGGGCGCCGAGGTATTGCCTGCGGAAAAGATTTTGCATGTGGGCCTGTCCAAGGCCGCCACGGCCGATCAGATTCGCGATGCCGTGCAGGCCTGGTTGATGCGCCAGGCAGCCAGCCACTTCAAACTGCGCATGGAACATTTCGCGCCCTTGCTGGGCGTGCAGTGGAAAAAGCTGCGCCTGAGCAGTGCCGGCACGCGCTGGGGCAGCGCCAGTGTCGATGGCTCCATCCGACTGAACTGGCGATTGATCCATTTTCGCGAGGCGGTGATCGACTATGTGGTGGCGCATGAGCTCAGCCATCTGCGGGAGATGAACCACAGTGCTGCCTTCTGGAGTACCGTGGGCACCGTGGTGCCGGATTACCAGCAACTGCGCGCGCAGCTGAAAGAAGACGCTATTCCAAAGTGGTAAAGCGGTAGACGCCGTCTGAATCCAGGTTGCGTTTGAGTTTCCTGCTATGCCATAGCGCATGCAAATGTGCCACCGCCTCTCCCAGGGCAAAGGTGATCTGGTGAAAGTCCAATGGGCGCTTGAACAGCACCGGCAAGACGTCGGAGGCGCTGCACGGTTTCTCTGCACAGGCCAGCATCACCTCGGCCAGGCGCTCGCGGTGGTGGTCGTGCAACTGCTGGATGCGGATGTGCAAACCCGTAAACGGTTTGCCATGCGAGGGCAGCACCAGGGTGTCGGCGGGCAGTGCCAGAAACCGGTCTATGGACTTTAGAAACAGTGTCAGTGCATCGCACTCGGGCTCCTGCTCGTAGACGCTGACATTGGTGGAAATGCGCGGCAGCATCATGTCGCCGCCTATTAGCACACCCAGCGCCTTGCAAGACAGCGCCACGTGTTCGGGTGCGTGGCCATAGCCGCTGATCAGGCTCCAGACATGGTCGCCGATGCGCAGAGTGCCGCCGTCCAGCAGTCGGTGATACTCTGCTGGCACCGAGGGCACCAGGGTGGTGAAGTAGGGCTTGCGCTCCAGCAGTCTGCGTGCTGTCTCGGCGTCATTTAGGCCGTGCTTGGCATAAAACTGCACCGTACGCTCGCCGCTAAACGTGTCTATGCCTGAGCAGGCAACGGTGGCCACCATGAAATCGGTGGCGCTGATATAGAAGGGCGCGTTCCATCGCGCACAGAGCCAATGGGCCAGTCCGATATGGTCCGGGTGCATGTGGGTGGCGATCACGCGCAGCACCGGCAGGCCTTCGAGCTCATTGGCGAAGATCGCCTCCCATTGCGCCTTGGCCTCTTCAATATGTATGCAGGTGTCGACTATGCTCCAGCCTTGCACGCCATCCACACAGTCGCGCAGCAGCCAGAGGTTGATGTGGTTGAGCGCAAAGGGCAGCGTCATGCGCAGCCACTTCACGCCGGGCGCCACGGTGATGCCGCTACCGTAAGCCGGCAGGGTCTCGCCCAAGGGGTAGTGCAGCTGCTTTTCGAGGTCGTTCATGGAGGTTCTTTATGCTTCATAATTGACGTTTACGTAAACGTCAATACTGCGCCATTGTAGGCAGGGGGCGCGAAGCGTGTTGTCTCTATGCATTATGGCAATGACCACTACCTACACCATCGGCGACCTGGCGCGTGAGTTTGACCTCACCACGCGCGCCATCCGTTTTTATGAAGACCTGGGACTGCTGCAGCCCGAGCGCAGCGGCCCCGGCGGACGCAACCGCATTTACAGCGTGCGCGACCGCACCCGGCTGAAACTCACGCTGCGGGCCAAGCGCCTGGGCCTGAGCCTGACCGAGGCCAAGGACATCATCGAGATGTATGACAGTCCGCGCGATACCGGCGCCCAGCTCACCAAGTTTCTGGACGTGCTGGCCCTGCACCGCAAGCAGGTGGAGGAGCAGATGGCCGATTTGCATGCCAATCTGGAAGAGATCAAGGTGCACCAGCGCGAGGCGCGTGCGTTGCTGGTCAAGGCCGAGGCCAAGGCCAGCGCCAAATCAATAACAAAAGGGAAGACACATGCAAGCTGATGCTTTATGGAAACGTGTGCAAGACAGTCTTGAGCGACAGGGAATGATGCGCCACCTGGAGGCGCGCCTGCTGCGTGTGGAGCCGGGTCTGGTGGAAATTGCCTTGCCATACTCGGACAAGGTGTCGCAACAGCAGGACGGCTTTCACGGCGGCGCCATGGGCGCGCTGGCCGATATTGCCGGCGGTTATGCCGGTCTCACCGTGGCGGCCGAGGGCATGGAAGTGACCACCGCCGAATACAAGATCAACTTTCTGGCCGGCTTTAGCGGCGGTGAACTGCGGGCCGTGGGTCGTGTCATCAAGGGTGGCAAGCGCCTGATCGTTACTACCGCCGAGGTCATGCATGTAGGATGCCTCTGGCAGCCAAAGCGCGGTAGCCATCATGCAGCAGACCCTGGTGCCGGTGCCCAAGACTTATTGAATCCGGGTCAAGTGCCCGAACTCATTGCCCAGACGATGTAGCGCTCGCCGCGTGCATTTGCAACACGCGGTTGCTGGTCTGTAGCTGGCTGGCCATCTGGTAGGTGGCCAGCAAGTCCTTCTGCATCTGTGCTGCGCGCTGTGGCGCCAGGCCGGCGGACTGCCCGGTACTGCGCTCCAGGTTGTGCGATACCCAGCCATCGGCGCTAATCCAGTCGATTTCAGATCCGCGCACGCCGAAGCTTCCCCTTGTCTGTGGCTGCGCGTCTCCCAGCAGCGAACGGCCCCATCCGGCATAGTCCACCTTCCAGCCGCACAGCTCGATCAGCGTGGGCAGGATATCGAGTTGGCTGGCAATGCGCTCATCGACTCCTGGCGTTACACCCGGACCCACGAACAGCAACGGGATATGGTACTGGTTGGGTATCTCCCTGGCATTCTGGACAAACGGGTCCGCATGGTCGGCTACCAGCACAAAAACCGTGTTGTCGTAGTAGCCGCCCGCCTTGGCAGCGTCCATCAGCTGCCCGAGCGCCCAGTCGGCGTAGAACAGGGAGTTATGAAACGCGTCCACATCGGCTGTGCCTGTAAATTTGCGAAAGCGCTCCTCCGGCACCATCCAGGGGACATGGGTGGTCGAGGTGAAAACAAAGCCCAGAAAGGGTTTTTTGGCAGCGGCGAATTGCTGGTTCGCGGCCTGGAAGGTGTTGTGATCCCAGGTGCCCCAGGTCGCCGGCGGTTTCGGCTTGGCGTGCAGGTTGGGGATATCCTCGGCGCCACGGTAATGGTCAAAGCCTGCGCGCGCAGCAATCGCGTCAAAGCGCAGCGATGCACCTTCACTGCTTTGCAGGAAAAAGGTCTCATAGCCCTGTGAGCGGGCGATTTCGCCCAGGTAGCTCATGTGGTTTTGCTCCAGCCCCTCACCCAGAAAGGCCAGACCCGACATGGTGGGCTGGCTGGCCAAGATGGCGCTGGCGCCCTGGATGGAGCGCTGACCGTTGCCATAGGCACGGCTGTACAAGCGCCCGGTTTTAGCCAGTGCGTCAAAGTGCGGCGTCGTACCCAGCGCGCTGCCGCCGCTCAAGTTGCGCAGCACATCGATGTGCTGGGCGCCCCAGCTCTCCAGCATCAGCACCACCACATTCGGTGCGGGCTTCGGGTGAAACGGCGCGAAGCTGCGCTGCAGCGGATAGTCGGGCGTCTTGAAGATGCTGTGCTCGCCAGCGCCCAGGCGCAGTTGCACCGCCTCTATCGCTTCGGCCTCGGGCATGAACTGTTGGGACGGCGGTGGCGACTCCAGAATCGCCCTGGAAATTGCAAAGGCGCCACTCAGCGCCAGATGGCCCTGCGCAGCCTCGCCGGAGAAAAAGGCGTCTCCCACGCTGATCGGCTTGCCACCGATGCCGCCGCGTGCGATCACCAGCATCGGGAACAAAGCCAGAAGCAGCAGCGCCAGGTGCGCATAGGCAAGGCGCGGTGGACTAGGCACTACCCGGAACATGCGTCTCCAGGCCAGACCACCTGCCAGGCTGGCCAGGGCAAACAGCGCCAGCGCCAGCCCATAGTCGAACAACGCGATCCGCACCATCGACGGCATGTCATTGCTCAGCACATTGATTTCTGATCCGACATGGCGGTGGACGTTGCCAAAATAGAGCAAGTCTGCAGCGTTCATGAGCGATAGCACCACCAGCAGTGCAAACACCAGCCACAGCCAGAGGCGATGCCAGGCCCAATGGCGCGACCAGGCAAACGGCAGCGACAGCAAGATCAGCGGCAGGCCCATCAGCAGCATCGCCAGTGACAAATCGAAACGCATGCCGTAAGCAAGCGCATGTAGCGCCTGCAGCGCACCCAGTTGCGAAAAATCCCCCGGATAGGTCCAGTAGACCGCAAGTCGGAACAGGCAGGATGACAGTAGAAACAGTGCCAGCATCGAAAGTGCTTGCCCATACGCGTTATGGGTCAAAAAACGGCTCAAGTGTTTGGGGCGCATGTACATAATTGGGTGTCTGTGGCGCAGCAGTCTAACTGTGTCCGCCCACGCTGCCACGCGTCCATTTGTATTCAGCCAACAACAACCCAATGACCGAACTCAATAACCTATTTGCCAACAACCGCGCCTGGGCTGCCGACATCCAACGCAGACGGCCCGGCTTTTTTACCGACCTGGCCAATCAGCAGCGCCCCAAGTACATGTGGATAGGCTGCTCCGACAGTCGCGTGCCGGCCAATGAGATTACCGGCCTGGATCCGGGCGAGGTGTTCGTGCACCGCAATGTGGCCAATGTGGTGGTGCATTCCGACTTGAATGCACTCTCCACCATTCAGTTCGCGGTAGAGCGTATCAAGGTCGAACATGTGATGGTGGTGGGCCACTATGGCTGTTCCGGCGTGCAGGCGGCGCTGGAAGGTGCGCGCATNGGNCTGGCCGANAACTGGNTNCGCCANATNCAGGACGTGCGNGACCGCCACCGNGATGTNATGGACGNGATGCCCGANCANGGCCGCGCCGCNGCCCTGTGCGANCTCAACGTGATCGAGCAGGTGATGAATGTGGCGCANAGCACGGTGCTGCANGANGCCTGGGCGCGTGGNCANAANGTCACCCTGCACGGCTGGGTNTATGGCNTCNNNGACGGNCTGCTGCACGACNTGCACATGACCNTNACCGGTGCCTCCGANCTGGANACCCTGTACCGCGAGGCCNTCTCCGGNGTGCGCCTGATGCCGCGTATCAACCGNTAGTCCCAAGCGCACAGCTTTCGTGAACACAGGTTTGCGCTTGCAGGCTCTTCTGTCACAATTGACGTTTACGTAAACGTCAACCAAAAAGGCTCTTATGTCCGAATCGATTGTGATCGTCAGCGCCGCCCGCACCCCCATGGGCGCCTTCCAGGGCGACTTCTCCTCCCTCGCTGCCCATGACCTCGGTGGCGCTGCTATCAAAGCGTCGGTCGAGCGCGCCGGCATCAGCCCGGACCTGGTCACCGAAGTGATTTTTGGCAACTGCCTGATGGCAGGCCAGGGCCAAGCCCCGGCGCGCCAGGCGGCCTTCAAGGGCGGCCTGCCTAACAGCGCCGGTGCGGTCACCTTGTCCAAGATGTGCGGCTCCGGCATGCGTGCGGCCATGTTCTGCCACGACATGCTGCTGGCCGGGAGCCACGACGTGCTGATCGCCGGTGGCATGGAGAGCATGACCAACGCGCCCTATCTGCTGCCCAAGGCCAGNGCCGGCATGCGCATAGGCCACGACCGCGTNATGGACCANATGATGCTCGACGGCNTGGAAGACGCCTACGAGAGCGGCCGTTCCATGGGCACCTTTGGCGAAGACTGCGCCGCCAAATACAGCTTCACNCGCGNACAACAGGACGCCTTTGCCACGATGAGCGTNCAGCGCGCCCAGGCTGCCATAAAGTCCGGTGGCTTTGCCGCCGAGATCACGCCGGTNACGGTCAAGACGCGTGCCGGCGAAGTGCAGATTTCCATCGACGAAGGCCCGGGCAAGATCAAGCTGGAAAAAATCCCCACGCTCAAATCCGCCTTCAAGAAGGATGGCACCATCACCGCCGCCAGCAGCAGTTCCATCAACGACGGCGCCGCCGCCATGGTGATGATGCGTGCCAGCACCGCCGCTGATTTGGGTTGCAAGCCGCTGGCGCGTTTGGTGGCCCACGCCAACCACGCGCAGGAGCCGAACTGGTTTGCCACCGCTCCCGTCGGTGCCGTGCAAAAGGTGCTGGCCAAGGCCGGTTGGAAGGCTGAGGAAGTGGACCTGTGGGAAGTGAATGAGGCCTTTGCCGTGGTGCCGATGGCGCTGATGGCGGACCTGAAGATTCCTCATGAGAAGGTAAATGTGAATGGTGGTGCCTGCGCCTTGGGGCATCCGATCGGCGCTTCCGGTGCGCGCATCATGGTGACGCTGATTCACGCGCTCAAAGCCCGTGGCCTGAAGAAGGGCGTGGCGACGCTGTGCATTGGTGGTGGTGAGGCGACCGCAGTGGCCATCGAGTTGATCTGAGGTGCAATCCCCATGCTGCTGACACAAGACCAGGAAATGATCCGCGACGCGGTGCGCGACTTTGCACAGGCCGAGCTCTGGCCCAATGCCGCGAAGTGGGACAAGGAACATAGCTTCCCCAAGGAGGTCCACAAGGGCTTGGCCGCGCTCGGTGCCTATGGCATTTGCGTGCCCGAGGAACTGGGCGGCGCCGGCCTCGACTACCTAACGCTGGCCCTCGTTTTGGAAGAAATTGCGGCCGGTGACGGCGGCACCAGCACGGTGATCAGCGTAACCAATTGCCCGGTCAACGCCATCCTGATGCGCTACGGCAATGATCAGCAAAAGAAGCAATGGCTCACACCCTTGGCGCAGGGCCAGATGCTGGGTGCCTTTTGTCTGACCGAGCCGCATGTGGGCAGCGACGCATCGTCCCTGCGCACCACGGCCGTTAAGGATGGAGACGTCTACATCCTGAACGGCGTCAAGCAGTTCATCACCAGCGGCAAGAACGGCGACGTGGCGATCGTGGTCGCCGTCACCGACAAGGGCGCGGGCAAACGCGGCATGAGTGCCTTTCTGGTGCCCACCAAAGCGCCGGGCTACATGGTCGCGCGTCTGGAAGACAAGCTGGGCCAGCATTCCAGCGACACCGCGCAAATCAACTTTGACAACTGCCGCATCCCCGTNGAGAACCTGATCGGCAAAGAGGGNGAGGGCTACGGTATCGCCCTGGGCGGCCTGGAGGGCGGGCGCATCGGCATTGCCGCGCAAAGCGTGGGCATGGCGCGCAGCGCCTTTGANGTGGCNGTGGCCTATGCCAAGGACCGCCAGAGCTTTGGCACCGCCATCTTCAACCACCAGGCTGTGGGTTTCCGTCTGGCCGAATGCGCCACGCAGATCGAGGCCGCACGCCAGCTGATCTGGCACGCCGCCGCCCTGCGCGACGCCGGACGCCCCTGCCTGAAGGAGGCCGCCATGGCCAAGCTGTTTGCCAGCGAGATGGCTGAGAAGGTCTGCAGCGTGGCCATCCAGACCCTGGGTGGTTACGGCTATGTGACGGACTTCCCCGTAGAGCGCATCTACCGCGACGTGCGCGTCTGCCAGATCTATGAGGGCACCTCCGACGTGCAGAAGATCATCATCCAGCGCGCCTTGGCTTGAGCGGCATGGCAAGCCTGAATTTGCCGCAAGGCGTCAGCGTGCTGGAGCGCGGCTGGCTCTCCAGCAACAACATCGTCATTGCCGGTGCCGACCACTGCGCACTGATCGATAGCGGTTACTGCACCCACAGCGAACAGACCCTGCTGCTGGTTGACGCCGCTCTGCAGGGCCGGCCGCTGGACCTGATGCTCAACACCCATTTGCACAGCGACCATGTGGGCGGCAATGCGGCCCTGCAAGCGCGCTACCCCGCTGCAGACCCTGATTCCGCCGGGCCACGCGCAGTACGTGGCGGACTGGGATACCGAGAAGCTGAGCTACCAAGCCACAGGCCAGAGCTGCCCGCAATTTTCCTTCGACGCTACGCTGCAACCGGGCACCGAGCTGCGTCTGGGCGACCTGCTGTGGCAGGTGCATGCCGCGCCCGGACACGACGCCCATTCGGTCATTTTGTTTGAGCCGGTCAGCCGCACGCTGGTCTCCGCTGACGCGCTCTGGGAGCGCGGCTTTGGTGTGGTGTTCCCCGAGCTGGACGGCGACGACGCCTTCCATGAAGTGGCGCAGACGCTGGACGTGATTGAGGCGTTGCAGCCGCTGCTCGTCATCCCCGGACATGGCGCACCCTTTACCGATGTGGACGCAGCCTTGGCCCGTGCCCGCCAACGTCTCGACGGTTTTGTGGCCGACCCGGCCCGACATCTGCAACATGCGGCCAAGGTGCTGCTCAAGTTCAAGTTGCTGGAACTGCAGAGCGTCAGCCTGCTCGATCTGTTGGCCTGGGCCGAAGCCACGCCCTATGTCGCCAGGCTGGTGGCCCTGAAATATCCCGGCCACACCCTGGCCGAGGCGCTGGGCCTGCTGGTGCAGGACCTAGTGCGCGCCGGGGCCGCTACGCTGCAGGGCGATCAACTGCACAATGCGTAATTCCATTGCACTGGCTGCCGTAGCAGCGGAGCAAGTCAACCCACATATATAACAGGAGACAAACACATGCCCATCACCAAAGGATTCCGCGCCCTCGTAGACGAGGCCATGGCCCAGGTCACTACCTACAC
>TBL_comb47_HYPODRAFT_10004335_pt1 | contig 16354 bp, 12 predicted proteins | sample TroBogypolimnion_40_FD_10682 | JGI IMG/M metagenome (IMG submission 10682)
ATATAATGTTTTTAGACCACGTATAGCCAGTCGGATCAGAACATTGTAAAAATATTTTTCCACTACCAGAACCACTGTCGTTCAAATCCAAAGAGAATTGTATACAATTAAAAATGCCAGAGGCATCTAATTGACTAAATATCAATGATTGATCCACGGAATTTCTAACACATAATTGCGCATTTATATATCCTATCAAATCTGTCGCTGCATAATTTCCGTCAGGTATAACAATTGTTCTCAAAATGGTCATGGATGAATCAAATGATGGTGTATTATAAAAAGAACAAAACATATTCAAATAATTGTTACCATATGAGGCAGATGTACTGTAATAAGTAACTGGAAATTCATAAGCAGAAACTTGCATACTTACCACTTTACGGATACGCTCAGGCAAATTAAACATAAAATCGGAACTTTGTGAAGTGTACAAATTGTCACGAAAACGGGTATCAATGTTCAAACATTTGGTAATTACCGGAGTATGTATAGGATTTATTTTACCAGGATTGAATTCATTTTGCATGACCATATTGAATTTAACATCAGGTTTTTCAATAATTTCTCGCTTGGCTCTATCATAAACTGGAACGTTTTCTTCGTAACGTTGTGTAATATTCATAGAACGTGATTCATGAAAGTAATCCAGTGGTAATTCTTCGGTAATATCTTCTGGTAACATGTACGTTAATAAATCACAGGCATTTTGTAAAAAAATGTTTAATTGACGAACCAACATTGGATTAGCACCAGCACCACAAGTTAAAATACGTTCCCGAAATTCATTTTTTTTTACTAAAACATCTTCCGAAGTAAATTTACCATGGGCAGGTAATTGAAACAATCTTTGCAAATCCACCATAGAATAATGTTGTATGTCAAAATCATAATCTATGGGTTTAATTTGCAACTGTTTTGATTGGGACATGGAGTACAATACAAAATATAACATAGGTTCATAAAGGAACCTACGTAAAGGAACCTACGTAAAGGAACCTACGTAAAGGAACCTACGGTTCCTTTAAAACCTCCCTTTCTTGGAATGTTTCATGGTTAATTAGTTGTATAGGATCTTATACAACCAATTTGATATTCCTTATTAGAAGGGAGGTTTTACTGGAACCGTAGGTTCCAATAGTTTCTTGGTTAATTAGTTGTATAGGATCTTATACAACCAATTTGATATTCCTTATTAGAAGGGAGGTTTTACTGGAACCGTAGGTTCCAATAGTTCCTTTTATCGGGTACCGGGAGGAGCAACTGTATAATCAGATACAATATTTTCTTTGTCCGGCTTTCCTTGAACAATAAATTGTGGTAAAGATTGTAAGAAAGCCATTTTCGCATGGTCAAATCCTACACCAAATTCAGGTAAACCATACAAATATATATAATAACTAAAGATGGGAGCCATAGTAAAGTTTTGCGTAGCAGTAAATTGACCGGAAACATTGTTTGCAGTTTGTTGTGTGTTTTTATCTGACAATATTTCACGAATACGCTTGTTCAAAAGAGCGACTTTGATTTCATTATAAGCATAACTCGTATAAATTGAATTAACATTCATAGAACCTTTCAATGAATTCTCAGCAATTTTAACAAGTAATTCTAAATTCGGGTCTGCAATTTGAATACTTTTCAATTTTGTTAAAATGTCTTTATATTTGGTATAATTGTTTGGAATAGATTCAAATGATTTATTGGCCAATAATAAAGTATAGGAATTAAAAATATCATTCAGTGCAGTCAATTGTTCTGTTGTAATTGTGTCGGTCAATGATTTTGTAATCGTCGTTTTACTTACAATCATTACATTGGAATTTTTAAAATTAAATAAATTTCTTCTGAATTTTACCATTAAACAATACCTTCATAAGATTTCGTGTGATAAATGTTACCACAATGATCCATGATTGTAAAGATATTCGTTTCTAAATCATAAGATTGAAAAGAAAAACATTTTACATCACCACCATAATACTGTTGAGTTGTAACAAATGCATTATGAATACTCGTCTCTGTAGAAAAATAATACATATAACTCGCAAAAGTACTCGTAAATACATCACCACCTGGTGGTATAATCGTGTGACTTTTTATTGGACGACTATTCCACATATTTGTTAACAAATATTGGAAAACATTGTCCAAATTTGCCATGGTTAAAGCTAATTGTTCTGGTGTACCGGCATAAATAATAGAATTTAAACATATATCAATCGGTAAACCTCCCGAAGAATCCAACCCACCAAGACCCGCTAGTTCAGAATAATAAGACAAAGTTAAAATACCAGTGGGATCCGGATCAATGGCTGATGAAATAGGAACCGTCGGTGGTGGTGCAACGTCTAAAATAGCTGTAATAAAATATCCCAATGGATATTTGACATTGTATTCCATCAAATGGTCATAGATATTCACAGCGTATCCCAATTCATAAATAGATTGTTGTATAGGAGTATTTCGCGGGACTGCGTCAGGTGCAATATCAATTATAGAATTACTATTATCAGGAATAAATAATTTATCAGGCACCTGAATATGGGTTTGGTCAAACAATTCCAAGGATTTCTTTAAAAATAACAATTTTGCGTGATCAAAACCAACCCCAAACTCGGGCATACCATACAAATAAATATAATAACTATAAAATTTGGATAATTTAAAAGTCTTTTCTACCGTAAATTGTCCTGAAATAGCATCTTTGTCTGCAATTACATTTTTATTGTTTTTATTATTTAAAATATCATCAATCTGATTGTTTAACAATAATATTTGCAATTCATTGTACATAGAATTTTCATAAATAGAAACTACGTTCATACAACCAATGAGTGTATTTTCCACAATATTTAATAACAAAGTTAATGTAGAATTACTTATAGGAATTGTTTTTAATGCTACAAGTAAATCCATATATTGTTCATAATTGGAGGGAATTTTATCGTAACTTCGTGAAGCTAACATCACCGAATACATGTCGTGTATCTGTTGAATGATATTATGTTGTCCCTCGGACAACGGTTTACATGTTTTAATATCAAAAACAACATCCCCACTACCTCCTCCACCTCCTCCACCTCCTCCACCTCCTCCACCTCCACCTCCACCTCCTCCACCTCCACCACTACCGTTGGTAATGGGAACAATATTCATATAACTACTATAAATAGGTGATGGCTTTCCAAAAATATTTCTTCCAGCAGTTGTGGTAAAAGATGTTAATATGGATCGTGATGTAAAAGATGCTATAACCATTTGACTTAGAAATAAAAGAGAAGAAAAACAATAGAACTCTACGTAAATATTGGAACCTATGGTTCCAGTAAAATAAAATAAGAAGATAGACTATAGTTTTATTATCAAAATGTCACAAAGTGATTATTTACAAAGAAAAAAATTAGGTACAGTATTAAATGTAAATAATCAATCAAAATTACAAAAAACATTACCAAGTGAAGATTATACTCTTTTTAAACAATACTCTTTGGAAAATTCTATCATAAATACAAGCAATGTATATAATCAAATTATACGTCCGAATTCTAGTATTATTTTTGGTATGGAAATAACCAAACCAAAATTATGTCCTCAGTATCAAGTATGTAATAACACACAAATACGTACAAATCGTTTGATTCTTACTGACCCAATTGCATTTAATCCACATGTATCATCCAAACCCACATATGTAAGTAGTTATATAGGAACCGACACTGGATATACACACAATCAAAATGCGTTTAAAAAAAATACACCTCCTACACAACCATGTGCCAGTAAACCTGCATCACAATCAAACACCAAACCACAAAATAATACGAATTTTACCTCGTCAAGAGTTGCGCGTATCAAATGTATATAAAGGAACCTACGACTTTTCTTTTGCCCTCAGGCAAAAGAAAAACCCTTTAAAACCTCCCTTCTAATAAGGAATATCAAATTAGTTGTATAAGATACTATATAACTAATTTACTAAGAATCCATGAAAGAAACCTTAGGAGGGCGCCGAGCTTGCGAGGTGTCCTCGTTACCTAGGAGGTTTTACTCCCGATTCCCTTTGCCACCTTCGGTGGTAAAGGGAATCTGTTGTGGCCCAAAACGCCTTAGGGCGTTTTTGAGCTACTGGAACCTTGGGTTCCAATATTAGGAGGTTTTATTGGAACCTGGGTTCCAATATTAGGAGGTTTTACCGGAACCTTGGGTTCCGATAATTCGCTTCAGATTTTGTATTTCTTTCACCATGATTCCAATCAATCCATTATAATTAATTGATTGATATTTATTCACATCATTCTTAACACCGTGTACTAAAAATGGAAAAATTTCGTCAACTTCGTGAGCAATAAATCCTACATCAGAACAATGAGTAATGTCATTGTTATAAAATACAGGTCGTAAATTGTCTACCGTAAAATAATCAAAATCTTTCAATTCTACCACATTAGATTTGATACGATAATCGGATTGAATCGTATTCACAGGACAAGAAATAAATCCACCTACCGTCAGATTGTCTTCCACCATCAATGAACCAGATATTTGCATACTTCCACAAATATCCAGTACATGAGCATTTCTATCAAATATACTCGGCATATGACAATAAAAAATCTGACTATTACCATAATATCCCGACGGATCATTGAAACCCGATGGATCATACCAATGATTACTCGTATCATCACGTACAATTAAAAAATCATCCATATTCATTTGACATATAGATACTAATGCGTGGGGTACAATCGCATCCATCAACAAATGCGCAGTACCGGATGTGTTCATCGTAGGATAAGGATTGTTCCAAGACATTCCACGATTGTAGGTAGTCAAAATAATACCCGTACCATTACTATAACGTGAACCAATCACCATGGCACGACTAATGTCAAAAATAGAAACACTCGTGAAACAATAATCGGAAAATCCCATACTTACATCTACAAAGGTAGTACCCCCATTCAATGTATAAGTAATTATACCACTACCTACAAACAAAGAAAACATGGAATCTGTAGATAACCGACTAATTCCATTACTATCATTTTGATAAGTTTTGTAGGTTTGCATCGCATAATAAGTATAGGATCCTCCGTTTCCATTTACATACCAATCAGTACTACCTATTGGATTAATAGAAATATCCACAATAGAATATTTTTGTATACCACTTCCAGCAACAAAAATATAACTCGTATCATATCCATCCAAAACGAATATTTTATTCATATGCGTATTGAAGGAAGTGTATACATAGGAAGTATTGATAATGGTATTGGTATTGGTATAGGAATACGTTTGGTTACCATAGACATCTATAGAACCAGACGTGGCAACAAATCCTGACTGATATGGTAAATGAACCCATCCAACATGATTGTACGAATTATCCGTAGAAAATGAATAAGTAAATACCAAGAAATTTGCGGAATTTTTTGCATCCAAGATACGTATAGAAGAACATCCGTACGAAAATGAATGACCAAATTCATCCACTAAGAGCAGAGGATACCAGGTTTGAAAGCTATTACAACTTACAAAAATAAATCCACCATGATTCAATGCAACTACTGAATACACATTGTCATACACATATCCCGACGAAATCACATTAGGTTTATTCGCATTTAAATTCGTAAAAATATTACTAGAATCTGTCAATTGATTGTTACTCCACGTTTTACCTCCATTGGTAGATGATTTCAATGTAAAATGAAAATAATTCTGTATAGGTTCGTAATTATCATAGCCACCAAAAGCTAATACACAATTTTTACAACGTGGTGAAGAAATGACAGAAACAATATGAAAAGAAAAATTCTGTATAAGATTAATTTCTCCATTCGTCAATTGTGTAGGTCCATTGACTGTAAATACATAAGAATCCAATGTGGGTTGATATGTGTTAAAAGCAGTTACTGTTTTTCCATAGGCAGGATTGGAATTCATTACTACCATTTGATTTGGAATCCAATTACTGGACACATCTGTACTTAATCCTGAAATCGCCATAGAACGTGTAGAATCATACATATAGGAACCCGCCATCGTACGTTGCCCCTTTCCAGAGGGTAACATTATATTTAATCCGGTAACACAAGAAGCGTCCATTGTAGCCACCAATGAAACCGCATTTTGCACATAAAAAGATGAATTTTCATAATAATTTTGTAAAAAACTAGACGACCCATCCGAAAAAATACACACCGTTTCAGACAATGAAGTATGTACATTTTTTGTATCAGAAATGGCAGATGTACCCACGGATAAATCAGAAGAAATGGTAATATTATTGTCTACGGAAATAGATAGATTTCCTCCAGGTGTATATACCAAAGTGGCATCACCTGCATTGGCCAAATCATCTGTCATAAACAACGCATTTTGATAAGAAAAATTCGTATTCAATTCACAGGGTACATTGTGAGTAATATAGGATGAATCACTGAAAATATGCAAGGAACATTGCGAAGAATCCGTATAAACCACGACTCCTTGTTGTAAAGCATTGGTAGATACCATACTTTGGGTACGAATTCCGGTAGAATGCACATTTAATGCAGTAGTAGTGTCAGGATTGTTCAAACTATCACTATATATATCAAACGTAGCGGCTGGTAAAAGGGGTAATGTTTCCGGAAAATTAATTCCCATAAATCCTCCAAAATGAGAATTATTACAAATTAATTTTCCGGAATAAGAAGAATTCGTATTGGTAGAACTGGTAGAATTATTGTACCCTAAAAACAATGTATTTTTTTCGGCATAAATGTTACCACCAACCACAATATCGTTTGTTAAAATAAAATTTTCTTTGACTGTCACCGTTCCGTTAATAATAATGGAACCATTCACATTTAAATTATGATTCATCAACACATTTTGATTAAAAGTAGAAATTCCTTGTACAAGTAAATTACCTGTATTGGATTGGTCACCACCAACAAATAGATTTGCATTTAAATTTGTAATATCGGATACAGTTAATTTTCCTTGAATACTAAAAAGTCCCAAATAATCATTGGTTAATGTGAAATTATGAACAACCAAACTTTGTAGAGTAACATTGTTATTCTCTTCCAAATGGTTTGTACCTCCATAAGATCTCCATTTTTGTGAATACATTATATACTATACATAAATATTGGATATTAAAGGAACCTCCCTTTCATTGAAGGTTTATCTTAAATGGTTATTAGTAAATTGGTTGTATAGGATCTTATACAACCAAACTCTTCCGGTGACCGTAGGTCACCTTCAGAGTTAGTTGTTGAGGCGTTTACGCCATCTGACCAATTTCATATTATTACTTAAAGAAACTTTATACGTCGGGTTTTGTTTTTTACGTTCTTTTTTGCAACCGGTACTTTGTGTGTTTTTTGTATAAATTGTAATATTTTTCCAGATTCACGTATGATTTTATCAACAATTATACGATAAAAATGACGAAATTCCGCACGTCGTTTTTTCATATCTGAAATTGTCATCCATTGTATTTCTATTTTTTCAAAAATTTTCGTTTTTTTTAAATATTCATTGTCCATATGGTCATAGATGTATTTATGATTGCGATTGTAATATTCAATCAATTTGGGGTCATAATCTGTATGAAAAACATGTATATGATATTTTTCGTGTACTAGTGGATACACCCCACCACGACTATCTACCATTTTACGTACATCTTCTGCATTTCCAAAAAAACCCGTGGTTTCTTCTGCCATTTCTCTCAATCCCGCCTCATAAATATCTTCATTGTTTTCCACACTTCCTCCAAAATCACTAAATCCAGGACTACTATCTTCGTCTATTTCTTTTCCAAATAAAAAATACAGTTTACCTTGATGAAAGGCAACGGGTAAAAATGCAGATGCTACCATGTAATATATACTATATTGGGATTTTACAATCTATCAATCCATCAATCTATCAAATTTTATTCTTTTTTGAAAGGGAGGTTTTAAAGGAACCGTAGGTTCCTTTACTTTGGTGTTTTTTTTTCAAAGGTTCCAAAGAATGAAAAGTTTGAAACGTAACCGGACGACGACAAATAGGACAAGGTGCGATTTTTAATAGAGTAGAATTCAACAAACGATGCATGCAGTCGTAACAGAAATGGTGTCCACAGGCGGTTTGATGTTTTTTTTCATAAGAACACAAACAAATCGGACATTCTTCTTGTTCTAGGGGTTCATCACATACATCCGATGCATCAGTAGAAGTTTGAACATGTTCGGCTACCGGTTCACAGGGTACAAATGATTCAGGTACCGTTTGAAAATTTGAATAAAATTGTACCACTTTGGGATTAACACGAATGCGTTGTGACTGAAATGCAGATAAATATACTCCATTCAGTGTTTTTACACGCGATAAAGCCACATACGTTTGGTGTTCAGAAAATATGGAAGCACCAAGATTCATTTCACTCGCATCTAAATTCGCCCCCTGCATTTTATGAATACTCGTAGCATACGACAAACACAAGGGCATATGTGAAATACAAATAGATGGAAATTCATTATGTTGCCATACAAAATTTTGTATAGGACGACATTGTCCATTGGAAAATCTCACAATAGGAATCACATCAATCGCATCCACCGCACTTACAAAATCAACCACTACACCGACTGAACCATTCGCAATACCGGCTTCAATATCCAAATTAACCAAACACATTACTGGAACGCCGACTTTCAAACATACATTACCTTCTACAGGTAGTTGTTTCAATAAATTCTGACTTTCGTATTCAACATCGGCAGATGTCATAGACATACATTTCAACATCACCTCTGCTTCAAATATTTCACGATTATCAACATAACATCTCACATTCGTTTGAATATGAGAGGAATATACATGTTCAGTTTCTTCCACGAGACCATATTGATATTCATTGACACGTTGCACCTGATTTCGTGTAGGGAACAATTTCATAGGTAACAATACCCCTCCATGTTGTTCGGGGTCATACGGAATTCCCACACGTGACATCAATGCGGCATTACTTTGTTCACTCAATTCACCACGACGAACTTCATTCAATATTTGTTGATAACTCGTATCATTTTGACGATAAATTTTGGTTAATTCTATGTGATTCTGTATAGGAAATACACTAGACCACGTAGGAGATTCAAAACAAAAATCCATGGTATCGGGATCCATTGGGTCTCCTACGGGAGGTAATTGAAAGAAATCTCCAAGAAATACGACTTGAATACCACCAAAAGGACTCGGATTGTTACGTACTTTACGTGCAATAAATTCCAACACTGTAAACAATTTTTTAGACAACATACTACATTCATCCAATATCAAGGTTTTTATCATTCGCCATTCTTTGACCGCTTTACGATTTTTAAGTACCATTTGTAATAATTCTCCCATAGAACCTTTACCTAGACGAATACCTGACCATGAATGTATGGTTTTTGCAATGATTGGACGTCCTCTAACACGAATTTGATTGGACAACAAAATGGTAGAACAACCCGTGGTAGAAGTCACTTGATGAATAGACCCTTTTTCGTGCAAAATATGTACAAAATATTTTGCAACATAACTTTTACCTGATCCCCCTGGTCCACTCAGAAATATGTTTTCACCCTGTTTGAATTTTTGTATAGCATATTTTTGACCGGGTGAAAGTTCGGAACCAAAATCCTCCGATGACCTACGGTCATCTATGGATTTAGTTGTATTAGGGGACCGAAGGTCCCTGTGCGAAGGCGTGAACGCCCTCTGACCAAAATATTCAGTTTCTTGGTTGAAATCAGACATGTTATGTATAGGATAATATACATAAAATGATAAGAAATACAATGAAAAATCAATTTTTTTAGTAGAAAAAAACTTAAACAATTGCTATGTTATTTATTCAAGAGAATATCATGGATTTATTAGAATCTCATTTTTCCAGTATGTCGGGTAATCTGTTTTGGAATGAAGATGAAAATACATATGACATGTTTTCTAATGTTGGCAAACCTTTACATTTAAATTATTTAACATTCAAAGAATTATTTAAAAATATGAATGGACGAAAAGATTTAATTATTTTAGAAACCGGAATCGCCAGTGCTGGAACACAATCCACCTATCTTTTTAACGAATATGTGAAAAAATACGGTGGAAAATTTTGGTCCGTGGATATAAACAAAAATTTAGTAGATAATCATAAAGGAAATATGTGTCCAGCTACTACCTTGGTTCACGATGATAGTGTTCTTTTTTTACAAAATTGGGTAAAAGACCATCCAGATGTTCAAGCTGATGTGGTATATTTGGATAGTTATGATTTAAATTTTTATGACCCTCATCCATCGGCAAATCACGGATTAAATGAATACAATGCAATATTACCCGCAATGAAAACGAACTCATTGTTATTAATTGATGATACACCGTCTAATCCTTATTGGTTAGATACTCGTGGAAATGTGTACAATGATATGGTTAAATATTATGATAAAAATCAATGTTTACCTGGAAAAGGTCAATATGTATTGAATGTTGACAAAAATGCCGAGACTTTGTTGCATAATTATCAAATTCTCTACAAATTTATTGGTATCGGAACCCAAGGTTCCGGTAAAACCTCCCTCAAGTAAAAGGTTTTCTTGAAGGAAATTAGATTAATTAGTTGTATAGGATCTTATACAACCAATTTGATATTCTTATTTATAAAGGATTTAACGAAATCTTCTACGAAAGGGAGGTTTTAAAGGAACCGTAGGTTCCTTTACGTAGGTTCCAATATATTTATTCGTGTTCAATGTCCAAAATAAAACTAAAATCCAGTCCGTTCAGATTGATTGGACTACCCCATTCCGTTACTAACTGAATGTTCAATTTTTGGATATCAATTTTACCTTGGTATTCACGACGATCACTCACAATATATCCATTTTCTTCATTACCATGTAATACAGAACCATACGGAAAGTGTGTGAAATCTACACAAATGCGAGCCAATATTTTCTTATTCATTAAATATTGGTTCATGGGTGCTAAAAACGAATTGGGGAAATTATTGGTAAATTCATCAACAACTAAATACAAATATCGGACGGTATTCAGATTGACATTGGATTCGGCAGTGATTTGATTACCACTTAATACACAATAGGATGGATCACGAAAACCCATAGCCCAACCCATCTTGGAACGGAAATTGTATTTGTCCATGTTTCCACATGCATCTACGTAAAAATCCAAATCGGTAGCATACCCAGAAGCACCTTGTAAACTGATAGTATGGTTGGAAGATGAAATAGTTCCTAAACCTGATATTTGTGTATTGATTGCACTGACTAGATCCGTACTATTTGTATAATTTCCATCAGGTATAATACACATGGTGTACTGATAATTGGTAAGATTGATACGTTTGAAAAAATTATTACCAAGTGAGGTAGAAAAATTATAAAAACTCATAGGAATTTCCATAGACCTTACCCGAATAGTTTTGACTTCCGTAATACGTTCTGGTAACGTTATTAAATAATTTTCTATGGTATTGAATTTGTTTTTGTGGTGAGTATATTCATCGGTAAATCTTGTATCAATATTCAATAATTTACGTTTTTTGGGTTTTTGAACATTCGTCATTACCATATTATTACCATATTGTTTCACACTTGGTTCTATAAATGAAGGATATTCCATTATATATATCAGTGGGTTTTATTGGAACCTTTTAACTGGAAGTGGTTGTTTTTGTAGCGGTATCATTAGTTGAATATGATTTTTGATGTTTTGAATGTGTATTCTCTGCTAAATCAACAAATCCATTGGAATCCAAGGTTTTCACTATGGTATTTCCATCACTATCCACACTTACATTGGTCATTATAAATGGATTGGGGTCACTTCCAATCATGGTTTCTTTGGTAACCATTTTATCCCACTGAATTACATTGATTTGTTGTGTAACTAATACAAACATACTAGCAATGATAAAAACCGTCATGATATATTTTCCTAAATTTTTCATTTTCATCACTTTCATATATTTTTATGAGAAATACCTGTGTCAGAAGGACGACTCTGCTGCTTCGCAATAGCGTGGAGTCCAGAGGAATATTGAATGTGGTATCTGTAGTGTAACGGAGGATAACCACGCATATTCAGAAGGACGACTCTGCTGCTTCGCAATAGCGTGGAGTCCAGAGGAATATGATCAAAACAATTATATTTCAACTTGATTTTGTTAATTTCATCGTAAAAACTGTAATAGCGGCACCACCACGACGTCCTTGATGTTTGTTTGCACCATCTGTTCCAGCAAGTGGTAGTAATGTAGACATACCTGATAAAGAATTTTGTGTCCCACCGTCACTATTTGCAGTTTTATCACCAACATTAATGGTGGTAGCTGTACCTGCATTTTCCCAACTACCACCATGACCTAATTTAACTGTAACAGATGAACTAGCATTCGTCGGAAAAATACCACTCTTTACTGCACCAGGCATAATATAGTATAATAAGATGTATTATCATCTCTATTTATGGATGTGGTAATCCATTGCTCTGCTTCGCATTGCAGAGGGTCTCTGACCGATTTATTTATAAATGAAACTATATAAAAATTTAATCAATTATATTACGTAGTATGGATATAGAAAATAATTTAGAACTCCAAAAGGTGCAAATCTCTACTATTATATCTTTAATGAGTGCCTTGTCTATACAAACAAACCAACTTGTCAAAAATATATTAATGGTTACTTCAATAACATTAACAATTGTTATTTGTATATTACTCAAACTGTGCATTACATAAATAATAATAATCGGTCAGAGACCCTCTGTATTGCAAAGCCGTTCTTAGGCGTTTGAAATGTAAAAAGGTGTAATAACCATCAAGAACTGTTGTATCAGTGAATAATTCACGCAAATGTTACAATATAGCTCCACAACATGTTTGTTTAATTGCATCAAAATCACTCATTTTGCAACATTTGCTTGAATTATTCACTGATACAATCGTTCCAACTGGACAAACTCCTTTGTTTGCATCTTGCCAACATCCACCACCACCACCACCATCACTAGACGAACCACCGTGTCCACCACCGACAATTATATATCCAATTGCAAAATCCAAGGGGGGAGTAAGTGTTAGATTGAATGGTTCAAGATCATTGGTAGATTCTATATAATCTGGTGCGTCTGAATTCGGTTGTTCGGTCGTAGATTTGTTTTGATAAAGAGAAGGAGATGTGGAAGTCGTATAACCAAGAGTATATTTTTCGGAGAATAACAAATTAGATTTGTCTTTTGAGGAATAATAATTTATATTCAATGGTATTCCAGCAGCAGTAACCACGACCGAAGACAATGTGACGGTCGTTGCCGAAGAAGACAATGGTGTAATTGCGCCCAATGATTTGTTGTTACTATCACATATATCAACAAATACTCCATCCGTTGATGTAATAGACAAAGCAATGGTGCATGTAAATGATGGTTCAGAAGCAACTAATGTACTATCATCTATGGTAGGAACTGCATTCGCAGGAACCACATTCGTAATACTATTTATGGTTATATTAGATGAAGGAACTGTACAAGTGCCAGCAGATGCACTACCAACTTGCCCTTTCGGGCATGAACTACAAGTATAATCAGAGCTTAGAGCCGTACCTGCTGGACAACTTGCTGGAAAACATTTTCCTGGAACGGGTGTGGATGAGGAGGCAACACCCGCAGACAAGGTACTACAACCCGCTGTATTGTTAGTATAACCTGATGCACATGCACTACATTTGAAATCTGAACCAACTATGAATCCGGTTGAACAATTGTTCGGTACACACCTTCCTTCTGAAACACCGACACTGTTTGGATTCGTAGGATTGTCTGATTTATTTGAATAATTAACAATACATAGAGAACATGTATTGTCTGCGGAATTCAATGCATTGGGACTCATGCAATTTGCAATACATGGACCCGTATTATTCAATTTGGCATAATTTTGAATGAAAAGTGATGTATATGATTTTGTATCACATAGAAAACATGTATTCTTAGAAGTATTATTCGTATCGTCACCATAATTATCAATCATATAACCAACATCACAGGTAGGATTACATGTATATCCGAGTGGACTATTCGCGTCAGCAACTTCGGTATAGGTCTTTGTTCCTAGTGAATATTGTTTCAAAAATTCAACCTTTGTATCACATTTTGCACATGTATTGTCATCTGGATCAACTAAATAACCATTTCCACACGAAACACATCCACCGCTAGCGTAATATTGATTTTCAGTACATTTAAAATCACAAACGGTAGGATCCAATGGATTTGGAACTGTATATGCCGGACAAACCGATTTACATTTGGTTTCGTCTGTATTTGGGTCAATGTAGGAATAAGAACCGGGAGCACACGATGGCACCGGTGTATTCAAAACAGGTGCAATCGGTATTTTAACTGTACAATTATTGTTAGCATCTACTTTAAAACCCAACGCACAAGCAATACATTGACCCGTTCCATTGGCATTTGTTTCCCAATGATTGGTAAGGTTAGGACAACGTAGTAAACAACTATCCGTATTTAAATCGTATTTACGCCAATCCGTACAAGGTAAACTACACTTGTCGTTGATCATTTCATAACCAGGTTCACATGTCGGAGCAGATGGTGTAGGACCTAACATACATCCATTTGCTCCATCAGAAATATAAGAATTCGGACAATTTGTACACTTGTATGTATTGATATCATTGATACCTCCTGGATTTACTACAACACCACCAGCCGTACTACCAATACCACCGGAATTTTTGGAATCACTTGGACTAGTTGAACATGAATCACTATTAAATCCGGTATTTCCACCATCACCTGTACCAGTACCAGTATCAGTTCCAGTTCCAGTTCCAGTTCCAGTTCCACCAGTATTTAAAACCGTAGTAAATACAGTTTGTTGATTTAAGTAACCGTGAATATCTTTTCCGGTACATTTATTCACACACGCTTTGGCAGCCGTATCCCATTGTTCCCATGATTGTGTACAAATAGAAACACATCCAGTATCTGACGTAAGATCCATTTTAAAACCATCCGGACATTCGGAATTAACTTCACATTTATTTTCACTATTTGTACTATATCCTGGCGGACAATTTACACATCCATGTTGCAAATCGTAATACTGATTCAACTTTCCATCAGGATAAGTTGATGGACAATGAAGTTTTGTACAATTGGCATTGTCATTACTCGCAATCGTATTGTCTAATTGCCAATAATTACACGTATTCGCAGCAGGCATAACTGGAATAGAGTATGGGATACAATTACCAGTATTATCTGAATATTTCGTACCTACCGGACAATCCGGCAAAGGAATGCAATTGTTTTGATTGTCTGTTTGATATCCGTAAGGACAATAAGAACATGAACCATTATAACCAAACTTCTCCGGTGACAAAGTCATATTTGAAGTAAATTGTTGTAGACTTTCCGCCCACGGATCATTATTGTTAGGAATTTCAGAATTCAAATATTGATTGGGGTCTGGACAAACATCTTTACACGAACCACCTCCTTTTCCGTCCGAAACAAAGGTTTGCCAAAAATCACATTCGGACAAACAACCCAATACAGTAGAATAAGCAAACCCTGGTGGACATGCACACGATTTCGCAGAAGAATCGTACGTGGCCGGAGAAATACAATTATGAACGCCATTGGAATGTACTACTAAGTTGTCATCTGTATTTGAAAAATGACCCTGATTATCCACACTTTTCACATTTTGATTGATATAATTGGAACTAACATCAATGACCGCTTTAGATTCAATATATGTACCAAAATCCCCCGATGACCTATGGTCATCTACTGATTTAGTTGTTGAAGGTGTGAACACCCTCTGACCATCATTTCTATTCATAATATTCACATCAAACGGTTCATAATTTGTATTATGTATTATACTAAACCTATAATAATATCCGATGATTAATAATAAGAGGATGATGGTACATATTCCCCAAAAAGTTGAAACTTTCATCACTATATATATCAAAATAGAATAAATTATGGTCAGAGGGCTTCCGTTCCGAGTAGCCTTCTACAACTAAATTAAAAGGTGACTTCGTCACCGGAGAATTTTGGGAACCTATTAGTCAGAAAATCAGAGGGCAGTAACGCCTTCAACAACTAACTTAAAAGGTGATAAAGTCACCTTTTAAGTTTGATATTTTTATATACAATGATGTCTTATTCGGGCCATGGTGCAGATGGGTTCGGCATACAAACACAATCTCTTTGTTTGGCTACTCCAGGAGGTTCAGCAGGGTTATTACAATTA
>TBL_comb47_HYPODRAFT_10004336_pt1 | contig 16351 bp, 19 predicted proteins | sample TroBogypolimnion_40_FD_10682 | JGI IMG/M metagenome (IMG submission 10682)
CAGTCCTGACTCTCACGCGAACATGTAGTCAACGAACTCATTTGCAGTTAGTTTCCCCGGATGCACCCGCAACATTGCATCAAGGTAAGCCCTCTAGCGACGCTAGGTTCCGAGTCGAAGGCTCACTCGGTCTAACGGATTTCTATCGCTTATGCAGCGAGTGAGAAATCAGCGGCAGTTGTACTGGCGCTTATAGTTTTGCCAGGGTTATTGGTTAACGAGATCATCCCGGCTTCCTCGGCTCGCTTCCTCTGCCCCAACATCTAAAGTCGAGACCGTTCACCCCCAGGGGTTAGGTTGCGCCCTTAGTGTAGGTCAGCAACTCCAATTTTCGGAAATTGCGCACCCACAAAGCCGAGGCTTCGCGCCTATATTTCACTTAACTCTGATTCTTGCCTGAAGTCCTTCGCGAAAGCGCACGCGTCATCTCGCGATTAGCTTCCTTCTCCTTCAAGTCGTTCCTCTTGTCATATGCCTTCTTGCCCTTGCCAAGAGCCAATTCGACCTTCGCCTTACCATCCTTAAAATAGAGTGAAAGTGGCACCAAGGTAAGTCCGCCTTGCTTGATGATCCCAGCGANCTTGTCGATCTCCTTCTTGTGCATCAGCAGTTTTCTATCGCGCCGCGGAGTGTGGTTATTCCACGTTCCCTCGGTGTACTCAGGAATATGAACATTGCTCAACCAGAGCTCTCCATGATTCATCATGGCAAATCCATCGATTATGGATGCCCGGCCAGCTCTTAGTGACTTGACCTCAGTTCCAGTAAGCATGATTCCGCATTCCCAGACATCCTCGATGAAATAGTCATGGCGAGCACTCTTGTTCTGCGCAATCAGCTTGCGGCCTAGCTCTTTAACCATTTCATCACCTGCCTTCTTGGAAACTCGGAGTTGATTCTGCAGGCGCAATCGTACCGTGCGAAGTGAAGGTAATTTTTAAAAGGATTTGCAACTTCTACTTCTTTGTCGTGGCACTCTTTCCAGAATCCAGCGCAACTAGCCCCGCCAGGATTGAGACTGCCTGTGAAATTTCATGATTCTCATTCACCTTAAGGTCAGGGGTGATTCCAACCTGATCAATGGCACGCCCTGAGGGTAGGTGGTATTGGCCAACGGTAATCTCTAATTGGGAGCCATCGCTCAAAGTGCTGATCTCTTGAACGGTACCTTTGCCATAACTTTGCTCACCGATAATGACGGCGCGATTTCGATCCTGTAGAGCTCCTGCAATGATCTCCGCCGAACTCGCCGTGGCTCCATTGATTAACACGACCATCGGTGCAGTATCTGGGAGTGAATTAAATGAACTCATAATTTGGGGCACTCCCCCTTTGCGATCATAAGAAACTATGAGTCCGGGGCTTAAGAACTCCGACGCCAGGCTTACTGCCACGTTAAGCACCCCTCCTGGATTATCGCGCAAATCCAAAATCACCCCGCGAGTATGTGGGTACTTGGCAAGCGCTGTAGCGACATCATCCGCTGCATGAAGTGAGATAGCCAAAACTTGGATATATATTGTTTTTGGGGCAATTTCTGATGCGAGAACATCCCCGGTTAGAACGGCTTCCCGCTTCAGAATTACATCAGTCGCAATCCCATTGCGACGTATACTCAACGCCACCCGAGTACTTGGATTTCCTCGAAGTGCAGCTATCGCAACTGCAACCGTTGCATCAGAAACATTGGCTCCATCAACTGTCAGCAATTGATCAGAAACTTTAACACCAGCTCGCGACGCGGGAGAGTTTGACTGAACGCTGGAAATTTCTAATTGGTTGAGCGGAGTCCTACGTAACCAAATTCCTATTCCTGAATATCTCCCTTGCAATGTTTCATCAAATGCCGTCGTTGTAGCGGGAGGAAAATAATTGGACCATCTATCTTTGGTCGCCTTGAGCACTGCTTCAATAGCTGCCCGTTGCAAAAGAACTTCTGTTGGAGAATGGGGATCCCCGCTCGATACTCGGGCGATCGCCTGATCCACAAGGGAAAGAGGGTGTTGGTTTTCACTGATGAGATACCCCGAGGTATATGAGCCTCCAACAAATAAAGCGAGAACGAAGGTGCCAAAAATAATACGAGCGCGCTTTACTTTGAAAGAAATTTTCTTTCCAGCCGAAGTGATGCTTGGCCCTGCATTATCGCTTGAGCTGTTATCACCCGATCCATCCGCGCCAGTCGACATCATTCCAGAGCCATCTTCGCCACTAGTGGAGTTATGAGCCATGTGCGCAATTAAGGGAGCGTCAGACTTTAAGGTACTTACGCAGTGTAAGCACAGATGCAACCGCAGAGACGAATAGCCCAACCCCAAGTAGCACTGAAGATGTGATCCACACATCAGTCCACCTAAAGAATCGTGTAAAAGAGAGGAGCGGTGCCACCTTGGCATCGACAAGAGTCTTGATTCCCGCCAGTAATCCCGTGGAAACCGCCCAACCTAAGAGAGCCGATATCAACCCCTCGAGCAAGAATGGAAGTTGAATTGAGAACGAGGATGCTCCAACAAGGCGCATAACGCCCGTTTCGCGTCGTCTACTAAATGCGGCAAGTCGCAGCGTATTACTGATGAGAAGGGCAGCGGTTAGTACGCTGACGATTCCGATAAGAAGTGCGCCATCACGAAGAACGCCGAGCAATTTAAAGAACTTATCAAGGATCTGACGTTGATCCTGCACTGTGTCCACGCCTGGGCGCCCCGCAAATGCACTTTGAATAACGCTGAACTGGGTCGGGTCCTTCAACTTAACTCTGAAACTTTCAGGTAACTGATCAGGCGTTACGTTCTGTGCAATTGCCGATCCCTTGAATTGCTCTTGGAAATGTTGATAGGCCTGCGCCTGTGATTCATAATAAACCGTCTGCACAACGGGTAACGAAGTCAGGTCGGACTGAATTGAATTCCGCTGGGTAGAAGTTACCGGGCCGCCCGAACACGAGGGCGATTGCGAGAGAGAACCGCAGAGAAAGACAGATACTTCGATTTTGTTATACCAATAATCCTTCATTACCCGCACCTGTGAGTTGGCAAGGAGGCCAACGCCAAGTAGCGTCAATGAGATTGCAACGGTAATTACAACAGCAAAGGTCATAGTGAGATTTCTCCGTAACCCGATACGGACCTCGCTAAATACAAAACCTGCGCGCATCTTTACCTCTCCCTTGCTTCATCGAACTTCTTTGCAAATGCGTTCATCACTAAATCAACCGGTATATCCATAAACTCCGCGAACCTGATCGCGAATTACATGGCCATTCTCAAGTTCAATAACGCGCTTTCGCATCTGATCTACGATGCCGGCGTCATGGGTTGCCATAACAACCGTGGTTCCATCGCGATTAATTCTGTCGAGCAACTTCATGATGCCAACGCTGGTAGCTGGATCCAGATTTCCAGTAGGTTCATCTGCGATCAAAATCATTGGGCGACTGACATATGCGCGGGCAATAGCCACGCGTTGCTGTTCTCCACCTGAGAGTTCACTCGGCTTACGTTCGCCTTTCTCCTCTAAGCCAACCATCTCAAGAACTTCTGGTACTTCACGATTGATCTCCTTTTGGGAGTAACCGAGGACATGCAAGGTGAAAGCTACATTTTCAACAACAGTCTTGTTGGGCAAGAGGCGAAAATCTTGAAAGACAGTGCCAACTTGGCGGCGCAGCTCGGGAACTTTATGCGCGGCAAGGGTGCCCAACTCTTTGCCGGCGACAATTATGTTTCCGCTCGTTGGTTGGTCCTCACGGAGCACCAACCGGAGGAAGGTGGACTTTCCCGAACCCGAGAGGCCTACGAGGAAGACAAACTCCCCTTTGAGGATTTCCAGGTCTACCCGGTCGAGCGCCGCTCGATCCTGCTTCGGGTAAATCTTGGTGACGTTCTCAAATTTGATCACTTAAGACTCCTGGAGTGTGGACGCTAGGGCGAGGGTACCTAGCCAGTTTAGTTTGGTTGCACGCCTAACTTAGGGAGATTGGGCTCAGATCGGCTGTGAAAAAGTACATAAAGTCGGGCAAATCGGGTACGAGAATTCGGTGGTTGGGGTCGGAATAGTCAAAGTCCGAATTAATAGTGTGAATCTATGCCGTTGGATCTGGGGCAGTGGCACTTATCGACGCCTTCGCCCGTGGCACTTATCGACGCGTTGTGCTGCCTTGCTATCCCTTGCTATCCCTTGCTTCCGCTCATCCTCCAACGAATGCCCGCTTCAATAAATCCTTCGAGGTCACCATCGAGTACGGCAGCAGGATTTCCCACCTCGTAATCGGTGCGCAGATCCTTCACCATTTGGTACGGGGCCAACACATATGAGCGCATCTGATTTCCCCAGGAACCAGAATTATCACCTTTGAGGGCATCCATACGGGCACGCTCTTCTTGGCGGCGACGTTCCAATAACTTCGACTGCAAGACCGCCATGGCGGTCGCCTTATTCTGAATCTGAGAGCGCTCGTTCTGACACGAGACCACAATTCCAGTTGGAAGGTGGGTAATGCGAACAGCCGAGTCGGTGGTGTTTACACCTTGACCACCTGGACCTGATGAACGGTAAACATCGACTCGTATCTCTTTCTCATCAATTTCAACGTGATCCGATTGTTCGACAACAGGGACCACTTCAACTCCTGCAAATGAGGTGTGGCGACGGCTCTGCGAATCAAAGGGAGAGATACGTACCAAGCGATGAGTGCCTTGTTCAACGGAGAGCTTCCCATAGGCATATGGGGCGCTGATTCTAAATGTTGTCGACTTGATACCGGCCTCTTCGGCATAAGAAGTTTCCAGGACATCTACCTTGTAATCATTGCGCTCGCAATAACGGAAATACATTCGGCTAAGCATTTCGGCCCAGTCTGCTGCTTCAACACCGCCGGCTTCTGAACGAATTGTCATGAGCGCATCTCGTTCGTCATATTGCCCACTGAGGAGTGTTTGAACTTCCAAATCTCCGATAGCACGGGTAACCGCATCAAGTTCTAGCCCCGCATCGAGCAGTGCCTTTTGATCGTTATCTTCTGCGGCTAGTTCCAAGAGAACAGGTACATCTTCAAGCCGGCGACGAATCGTGGAGAGTCGATTGATTGTCGCCTGGACCCGAGAGAGCTTGCTGGTGACTACTTGAGCTTTTTCGGGGTCATCCCAAAGATCCGGGGCGCTGGCATCTGCCTCTAAGGTGATCGCATCCACCTTCAATTTAGGTAGGTCGAGCACCTTTTCAATACTTACAAGAGTGGCGTCGAGTTGTTTCACCTCTTGCAAATACTCGCGCGCTGCCATAGGTAAAGAGTAATGGTTCTAGCCGGTGCTCTTTATCCCCTAACTCCGCCAATTATCGAAGTTGCTCCCACGGTTGAGGTTACGGTAGTCGAATTTGACCCAATCCCAAGTGGCAAATTGAGTAATACTGGAATCTGGGCCACGATAGTTCCGCTTACCTCATCACCCAAGCAACTCCAACTAGTCAAGGCAATGGGATTGCCACGTAATGAGGAGCTGGCAATCTCAGATTGGAAACCAGCCAGCGCCGCTGAACAATCGATAGGGATGCGAAATTGCGTGACATCAGATCCCGAGGTATCCATGAGAATATTTCCAGAGTAATAACGCGATAGTGATAGCTGATGCGCAGCACGCGTGATTGCTACCTCACCAATCTCGACAAGTTGACGCTTAGCTAGGAAGTTGTCAGATATATCTACCAGCGCGAGTGAGGCTATTAGCAATAAGAGGAAAAGTCCAAGAACGAGAATTACCAGACTCCCACTATCATCGCGAAAATTTCGCCTAAGAAAATTGAACATCAGCGCCATGCATCAACGATCTGCACATCACTGGCCGAAAATTGCACCCGGGGAGCGGACATAAATCGAAAAATTCCAGAGAATTTATTCTGTAGGCGGATGAGTGAAGCCGTGACTTTCACTTTGGCATCTGGGGTGAGACAGGGTGAGGCTGAACATTCGACGGTCACAATGGGGATCTCAGAAATTCCATCGGGTTGCAAAATTCGAGTTTGAAAGATGCGCACGATGCTTTGCAACCTTGCAGATTCATAGCTCTCGTTTGGACTTGTAATAAATGCGCGCGCACTCTGCCTGGCCAAGTTGTGTAGATCGTTCTTTAAAGCAGAATTCTCGTGCACAGCCCCAAGATAAATAATTATTGGGATCATCAAGGGGAGCGCTAGCACGACGAATTCGACAATTGCGCTTCCGGAGTCATCTTGGCGCACGACTTTTCGTTGGCATGGGCTCCAACCGATGCCACTCACTCTTATATTGCTCACTCTTTTTTTTTGTACCGCGACTCCTGTTGTTATGAACATTTCGCCACCTGGAAGCAGTGGGGTCACCGCAGGAACATGCATCTGGCGCTGGCCAACCAGAACGGATCCGCCGCCGGGAAGTGGAAGGGCAATCGGCGGAGCGCTCCAGGTCAAAGTCCCGAGGTTCGCTGAACTTGAATTCAACGGCGAGATAGAGGCGCCCATCGCGTCATACGCAACGGCCCCTTGAGTCGTCTGGCTATATGAATCCCGCGAGTAGACCGAGATGCCAACTTGCGAAACGGTCAGAAAGAGGACCATTAGCGGTATCAGTGTGAGTGCGCTTTCCAGATTCCCACGATCATCGCTGAGAGATTGATTGGTTCTTCTCTGAACTTTTCTGAGGGCTTCACCGTTCACTTTCACCGAATCCCATTCATCGAATCTAAGGAATTTCGCAGTATGGAATCGATCCGTGGGGCCGCCAAGGTCCAGATGCCTGTCACCAACCCGGTAGTCATTAGAACCACAAGGACCCAACCTGGAACATCTCCGCGGTCATTGCGAATTACTTGGAAGACATAAATTGATCGGTCAAGCCACCTTTCAGAAGCCCTAGCCATCAACTTCCTCATTACATTGGGCATTTTCTCTCCTAACGTTCATCGAATTATTTTTAACCTTTAGTTTTGATCTATTTTAGAAACCCACGCTCTTTCCCAGCGCAAAATACGAGGGCCACAATGCAAAGAGAACAGAAATGGGAAGAATCAGGAATACCACTGGAATCATCAGAGCTATCTCTGCCCTGCCAGCGGCAGCCAAGAGACGGGAGCGCTCTTCATTGCGGACCTCTTCCACTTGGCGATTTACGACATCAACCAGCGGCGAACCTCGTTCCACCGCAATCATCAACGAATCACAAAATCTTCGAACCATCGGTGATTGAATTCGTGCGCTCAGCACATCAAGTGCATGTGAAAAACTGGCGCCTCTTTGAATCTCTGCAACTGAATCCCGCAGCAAGAGTGAGAACTCCCCACTAGTCCGTCGACTGATATGGTCGAGAGCTGTAGCAGGACTTAAGTTGCCGGCTAACAAAATAGCGAAGAGCTCAACTACTAGTGGAAACTCCATCTCAATACGCCGTCGTGATTTCTTACTCTCGGATTTATAGTTGAAGTTGTTGTATCCAGTGACAATCTCATGGCGAAATTCCTGCCATAAGATGTAGATCGCAACACTCAAGATCGGACTAATTGCAATCAGGGCGAGCAACAACCTCATGGGCTCGCCTCCAGAAATATGCGCGGAATGCTCTGTACTCGCCCAACTCGCGACATCCATAGATAGGCCAGAGCACTCAGTGCTACGCCAAAGAGGAGGATGAGATTTCCAGTACCGGTCGAAAATGCCTGTAGGGTGCTGGGCTGCGTTGACAGAATTACGAGCAGGATCCATGGCGCTACGGCAGCCACCACGGCTGAATTCTTAACCCACCCCAGCTTTGCATGTATCTCACCGCGTACCGCAATATCACTTCGGATAAAGTCCCCCAACGTCCGAAGCGTTATTGCAGTATCACGGCTCCCTGTCCCTCGCGCAAAATCCAGTACCTCGCAAACCTGATCGGCAACGGGATCGTTAAATTCGACTTTGATGTAAATAAATACTTTTTCAATATCGCCCCCGGAAAGTAAGAGTTCTTGGCACGCCTTAAAGATGGGGCGTGATATCTCTGGGCCACGAATAGCTAACCCTGTCAGCGTTTCTGCAATAGAGAGTCCCGATCGCAACCCAGAAATCATGTGATCGAGAAGTTCTGGCCATAGACCAGCCAGTTGAGCTTGCCTGCGCTCTGCTCTTCTTTTAGTGAGAAGGTACGGGATCGATGGCGAGAGAGCTGCAAATGGGAGTGCCAGGAGAGTCGAACCAATCAAGAGTTCCGCGACCAAGAATCCAGTTAATGCCGAGAGGAGAAGGTGACTGCGTTTTATTGAACGTCCTGCAACTCTGCTTTCAACCCTGCTTTCGATCTTTCGCATCATGCTGATAACCCCGCCTTCGCAGGAGCAAAGATTCGCGATGGATCTCCGAGTCCAGCTTCGTACCTTCCATTGCGATAGGTGTAAAGATTTTCAATCTCAGCGCGATCGTTCTCTATTCGCCCTGTGACATGCGAAATCTCAACGATGCGCCGCTCTCCACTTTCACGCAATATCGTCGTATGCACAATGAGATCGATAGTCGCTGCAACAATTGGAGCGACGAATTGATATGAGATATTTTCACCCGCCAGCAATGGAAGAGTTTGTAACTTAGCGATGGCATCACGTGCAGAGTTGGCATGTATCGTCGCCATTCCCGGTAACCCGGAATTGAGGGCGATGAGCAGATCAAGAGCCTCGGCCTCACGAATCTCACCAACGACTAGGTGCGAAGGTCGCATCCGCAACGCTTCTTTTATCAACTTACGAAGTGGAATTTCCCCATCCCCCTGCAGATTTGCTTGCCGAGTTTGCAGGGCTACGCAATCGGGAAGTTGTGGTTTAAGTTCGAAGACTTCTTCGATGGTTATTACCCGACTATGGAGTGGGGTTGCACTCACCAAAGCGTTCAGGAGCGTTGTCTTCCCGGCTTGCGTTGATCCGCTCACCAGAATATTTAGACCTTCGAGAACAGCTCTAGTTAGGTAATCAGCAATAGCAGGAGTCATCACTCCAAGCTCTGCCAAATTGGCCAGCGAATTCCCGCGAATTAGGTGCTTGCGAATATTCACTGCCCAATGCGTCGCCGTGACATCTGGAATTGCCACATGTAATCGGCTCCCATCTGGCAACCTGGCATCGACAAAGGGATGCGAAAGATCTAAACGCCGACCGCCCCACATCAAAAGCCGTTCCACGAGATCGCGAATATCTTGTTGTTTGAGCACCATATTTGTGAGCTGGCTGACCCCTGTGCGCGCAATAAATATGCGATGCGGGGAATTGATCCAAATCTCTTCGACCGTTGGATCTGCCATTAATCCGGCCAGTGGCCCGAATTCATTTGTTGAGTCATTCACGTGCTCAGGAAACTCTAGGTGGCTTCGCGGAATGGGAATCTGGATTTTCGCTGGGGATAACTTCCGCCTGTGGAAAGGTCTACAGGGATTACTATCAGGCGTGGCTAAAAGAACTCGTTCCCATATCGGCTTCGCATCTGCATCAGCGCTAGCGCTGGTAGGCGTATTACTCCTCGCTGGCTGCGGCGCTCCATCCGGCGATGTGCGACCTTCGGATAGCTCATTGGTTACTGGAATCAATCTCTTAGTTTCGACATTCGGGGCGAATCATCCAAAGATGGTCAACTGGGATACCGCGGCGCTCAAAGCTCAACTCGGGCAGAGATTGCCTGTTGGAATTGATACTGATGCGGGCTGGTTTCTGCAATGGCCGAACGCTACAAAAGGTCAATTGTCCCAGGTCATCGTTCCGTGGGCCCTATTGGGCCAATTTCCAAATCACCCACTGCCCTATTTCAATCGGTACAAAGGTGGAAATTTAGTTCCGCAAGCGACCTCTCTGGAACTAGTTAAAAATGTCATCAAGGCAGAGATGCAGGGCGATCAATACTTCGGAGCGGTCGTCAATATTCGGAGTTCCGCCATAAATCCACAATGGATAATCTTCACCACAGTGCCTTACCTACCCGTAACAGATATCGCTACCGGCTTTGCTACCGTAAAGAATGGGCAATGGAGCGTCATTGATTTTGGAACCGCTCTCGTCGGATGCGGAACAGTTCCGCTCAACGTTGAAAGTGAGTTCGGTTATAAATGTCCGTAAGGTCACAGCAATCGCAAAGTCTCTGGGAATCCACCCTGCTTCGCCGCACTTCGCGGAGTTCGGTAGTAATTGTCAGTAGTTTTATATTGGCAGCAACCTTCGGATTATCCGCCTGTGGCGCTGCAACATATTCTGAAAGTTCTGGCCTTCCCAATATCAAGGTAACGCCTGGCGCCGTAAATCCTCTCGTTTCCCAGGCAAACATTCGAAGCACGATCTGCGTCTCGGGTTGGACGGCGACGGTCCGCCCTCCTGTCGCCTATACCAATCAACTTAAGTACAACCAGCTGCACTCCGGATATAACCTCAACGGAGATCTCAATATGAAGAATTACGAGGAAGATCACATCGTTCCCCTAGAGGTCGGTGGCCATCCCTCTAGCCCGCTCAACTTATTCCCAGAACCACGCAACATAAAGTTCAGCGCATACCTCAAAGATCAGTTAGAAAATCGTATCCACCAGTTGGTATGTGCGGGAACGTTAACCCTCAAAGCTGGGCAAGCTGTTTTCTTAAGCAATTGGGAGAAGGGCTATGCAAAGTATGTGGGTCCGCTTCCTTAAGCATCTGCTTCGCCCTATTTAAATCTTGAATCACTACCTTAAATTTTGAATCCGAAGACCTCCGCCAACGCCAGCAAACTTTCCCGTCCATCGTGCCACCGCGATGCATACTCCACGCCAGCTACCTGCTTTGGCCTCTCGTGCGCGATCCGTCTAATCTCTGATTCAAGGGTTTCGGGAGAGATGTTAATGATTGGGATTTCCCCCGCTTCGGGCGGTAAATAGCTCATCACTAAACGACCTGCAGCAAGTGCCTCGATAGGGAAAACTCCGACAACTCCAAGAAACTGATCAATCACCAAATCTGCCTGCGCCATGGCATCTGGAATCTCAGAATGCATAAGGGTCTCGCCGTTAGCGATATAGCTGTGATAACTAATGAGACCTTCATCGCGTAATTTGATTAAAACCGGTTCGATTAATTCAGCGGACTTTAACCAGGAGCGACTGGGCAGGAAGAGAACACGCATCTTTCCTTCAGGCTCTGGAAAAATCGGGGCCGTCTTCGCCACCTGTTGGAAACGATCGAAATCTATGGTGACCGGTAGCCAATGTGCATCTGGAACATCGAGCAAGAGATCTTTCGTGGTTACAAAGATTGGGATCTTTTTCTCGCGGAGCAAGGGCAACACGGCAGCGTTCTCTGCGCTCCGAGCCTGCAACTTCTCGAGATCAGGACTCTCGTTATGGAAGGGCGAGTATGGGTTTCTAGCCGCATGAGATTTGGTATCGCGAATATCGCTACCATGAAAAATAACCCCGAACTGCTTTCCCATAAGCTCCATCAACTCAAAATCTTCCAGGATCTGATTTCGACCATCCTTGGCATTGAGCAACCTAAAGATGGGACGCAGAGATTCAAAGAGGAGCACATCTTTGGTGGATGCTACGAGATCTGCTAGCTCCTGCCGCTTCTGGAACTCGCGCCAATCGCTCTGATTAAGGGCAAAGTCTGAGGTGAACCACTCGTTGGCGAGGTCACCCGAAATGCGCAGCGATTGTGATGGTAGGCCCGCGTGAGTGAGTGCGCGACTCCACAACGTTCCTTGATTTGCAGAGTTTGTTGGTCCGATGAGGAAGCTGGGTTTTCTGCGCAGAGGTGATCTAACAAATGCGATGGCTTTGCGCTTACGCGAGATGATACGAAGTCGAGATTCACGCTTGAATCGCACTTTCCATGCATCAAAGAGCTTTCTCTGTTTAAGGTAGTAACGGCGACGAGCCTTCAGATAGTTCACCACGGTACTCACCGAATTAGTATCTCACGCCCGCAGGCGTGGGGCTTTACCCTTTAGCTTCGCGTAGCGATTCGTGACCGATCTCTTTGATCCGCTCGTGCGCCTTGCGTAGTTGCAACTCTAAACTTTTGACCGCGAGATCAAATGCAGCGAGATCATTAAATGCCTGACCTTCGGCACGAAGGAACGGACCGCTTCCCTGTGTAGAGAGTGTTACCGAGTGGGAGGTCTTGCCAAATCGAGGATTAGGTTCGTGAATAATTTCTACCTTTATTCCATCAATGGCGACACTAAACCGTTGCAGCGTTTTTAGCTTATCTGAGGCGATGGAGCGAAAATCTTCGGCGAGCACAGCATTACGAGTATGAAAGATGATCTCCATATCAAGAAGTTACTCTCTATCTATTGCCCCCACAAGTGGAAAGCAGTTTTATTGATCTTTTATTTTCTGTGAACAATTAGCGATTGACGCTTGATGAGTATGAAGCTCAGGAGTATGAGACTTGGCACTCCCACGAACCAGGTGAGTGGCAATCACTCCACCCGATGCAAATAAAGTATCCAAGTCTCAACCCTTATCTCTCTTTTCTCTCACTTCTAGGCCGTGAGAGTTAATTGCTTATGGTTTGAGATGTAACCGCCGCATCCGTAACTTCTTCATAGGCTTGGTAGGCGTGCTCTTTGTGTTCTTCTTTGCAACCACCTTCGTTTCAACGGGATTCTTATCTGCAATCTTTTTAGATACTGCGATACCCGCCGTAGTTCCAGCCGCCACCGCTGGGCCCTCTGCACCAAGAGGTGCCACCGTAATTGGCTCCTTCTTCACGGAAACCTTCCTAATACTTGCCTTCTTTGCTGGTGCCTTCTTTGCTGGTGCCTTCTTTGCTGGTGCCTTCTTTGCTGGTGCCTTCTTTGCTGGTGCCTTCTTTGCAGCTTCTTTCTTCACTGGCGCTGGCTTGGTGGCAGCTAGCGCTCCATTGCTTTCAATGACTGCGGGAAGCACAAGTGCGCCGAGTAGAGCAACGCTCGCAGTGCGAGCAACCCATTTCTTACCGGCCCCAACCGGGGCCACCTTCTTCTGGAGTACATCCATTTGGTATTTCACCTTTCATAGTTATAGGCAGTAGTGGACCGCCCGAATGTGGGGATTCTTCTCACCCTTCCCCTGGCGCGCTCGGGCTCACACTCCCCCCTGTGTATAGAAGGGGCCTTGGGATGGCACACTTACCCCTATGCCCGTGAACGAAGGATTCGTACCGAAGATTCAGGTTTTCGAACCTCATCGCGCATCCCTTCCGCCGCTCGTTCCTTACCTCAAGGAATTTTGGACCAGGCGCGCCTTTGCAACAGAGTTAGCCCGATTTGGCGATAAGGCCGAATATCTCGACTCCCGTTTAGGCAAGGTCTGGCTCGTCCTTAATCCACTCTTACTTGGCTTGGTCTATTACTTAGTAGTGACCATCATTCGCCCCGGCGGATCTGTCTCTGGAATGACCCGCTTGGATCATCTCTTAATCGGACTCTTCACCTTCTACTTTGCACAGAACTGCGTAACTGCAGGAGCGCTCTCCATCACCTCAGGCGGCCGACTTATTTTGAACCAAGCTTTTCCGCGCGCACTTCTCCCATTTTCATCTGCGATCCAATCCTTCCAACAATTTTTACCAACTATTCCCGTGTACATCTTCGTTCTCGTTGCTGGAAAGTGGGCTTATCCATCGACGATCGTTCCAGGATGGACTTGGCACTTCCTTTGGATTCCATTTATTTTGATTTGTATCGGTCTCACTGGATTTGGTTTAGCGCTCGTCTTCGCAACGCTCAATGTATATTTCCGCGATACAACAAAATTGCTCACCTACATCACGCGAATCTGGATGTACCTCTCCCCCGTCTTATGGTTGCCAAGTAGTTTGCGTGGAAATATGAAAATCTTGCTTTGGATAAATCCCCTGGGACCAGTTCTCAACGCGACATCGCGAGTATGGGTGAGCGGAGATTCACTTACTCAACCTATTATTTTGGGTTGCATACTGTGGGCCATCGCATCCATCGTAATCGGCGGCTACTTCTTCATTTCAAGGGAGCGCGACTTTGCGATCCGCCTCTAAATCACCCATTGTGATGCCAGATGATCTGGCAATCCGCATCGAAGATCTCTCCATCACCTACAAGGTGAGCCTGGAAGCAAAGCGGACGATGAAGAACGCCCTCATGCGCGCCAGCCTTAAACAGAAAGAACGCACTCGAATTATTGAAGCGGTAAAGGGACTTACTCTCGATGTTCCCCATGGATCTGTACTGGGAATTGTGGGATCAAATGGAGCTGGCAAGTCGACGCTAATGCGCTGTATCGCAGGCATCCTCTCCCCAACTGAAGGTCGAGTAATCGTCAACGGCAAGATCTCAACGCTGCTCGCACTTGGAGTTGGATTCAATCCGGCGCTCTCTGGTCGCGACAATATTATTTTGGGTGGACTCGCATCAGGATTAAATATGGAAGAGATCGCAGATAAGACCGACGAGATTGCCGCATTTGCTGCGCTTGCCGATGGTTTTATCGATCTGCCTGTTCGCACCTATTCCAGTGGAATGTACGGCCGACTCTCTTTTGCAGTGGCAGTCAGTATGACTCCAGATATTTTGCTGCTCGATGAAGCTCTCTCTGCCGGTGATGCTGCATTTAAAGAGAAGTCATTTGAACGGATGCGCCAACTCTGCGCTGAAGCCCGCACGATTCTCATTGTTTCTCACGCTCTTGCGACAGTTACCGATCTCTGCGACACCGCCATATGGATGCACAAAGGCGCCATGGTCGCTAAGGGCAAGCCCGAAGAAATTGTTGATGGCTATCTGAAGTTTCTTAACGTTGGTTCGTTGCCTTCCAACTACGAAGATATGTAGGGGAGCGATCAGATGTCGCAAAAAATCGATATCTCGATCATCTCTTCGGGAGCAAATCTCGCAGATGCCAGACTCCACCGATTAACGCGGGCACTATTGCGCGCTGGCTTGAACGTTGAAATCTTTGCACCGGGGTTGATGAAAGATGCACCCACCACAGCAGAGAGTTCACAGCGCCTCATCATCCGCAAACCTTGGTTCGGCACTGCGTGGCGTCGCACAAATTTGCTCGCGCGTTATTACCGTTCGCGCCTCTTTGTGATTCGTTCGCGCGGTCGAGTTACTTACGCCATCTCCCCCGAAGCGGTTGCTCCAGCATATGGCAAGGCAAAGTTATTGCGCAGAAAGTTAGCAGTGGATTTCTTTGAAGATTATCTCCGCCTGCTCAACGACCGCGCCTGGGCCGGTAAGTACTTTGGAATTCTTGGTTGGATCGCAAAGAGTGATACCAAATCTGCGCTCTGGTTCGCCAAGCGGGCTCACTTAACAACCGTTGCAGATGTGCAAGTGCCACCCTTTGATGCACGCAATCGTTTAGTTGTTCGCAACCTTCCCGACGCTTCGATGTTAACCAAGAGTGGCGAGCGCAGTGCAACTCCGCGTGCCATCTACATCGGTGATCTGCGCCAGAGCCGTGGTTTGCAAGCTATGTTGCAGGTTGCAGAACTGGCAAGCGATTGGGAGTTCGATTTCGTCGGAGGTATCGCCTCTGCTCATCAATCTGATGTCGATCAATGGTTCCGTGCGAATCCCACTTCACAATCAAGAGTGCGCTTTCATGGCAAACTCGCTCCACAAGATTCCTGGAAAGTTGCGGCAGGCGCCTGGGTGGGTCTTTCACTTTTAGAGAGCACTCCCGCATTTGTCGAAGCGGTGCCTTCTAAGCTCTACGAGTACATGAGCGTCGGTCTTGCCACCATCTCATCTCCACTTCCNCGTTGCGTCGAATTAATCGAATTGAGCAAATCTGGAGCGATTGAAAGTTCGCCAGAAGGCGTCGCCGATANATTGAAATATTGGCGCGAAAACCNCGCCGAGTTAGATCAGATCCGCCGACAAGCAGGAGATTGGGCCAGCAAGAACCTAGATAGTGAGCGGGAATACTCCATTTTCGCCGCCGAGATGGTGAAGCTGACCCGCTAGACTTCCATTTATGGCTGTAAAGATCCTCCCAAGCGCCGATGTCGATAGTTCGGCAACTCTCGGAGATGGCAGTTCGATCTGGCATTTAGCCCAAATCCGCGATGGAGTTGTTCTTGGCGCTAACTGCATTATTGGCCGCGGTGCCTACATCGGAAGCGGCGTCACCATGGGTGACAACTGCAAAGTTCAAAATTATGCACTGGTTTACGAACCAGCCAAGATCGGCAATGGCGTCTTTATTGGCCCGGCCGCCGTCTTAACCAATGATCAATTTCCGCGCGCAGTGAATACCGATCTCTCGCTCAAGAGCGGAAGTGACTGGGATGCCGTTGGAGTCATTATTCATGATGGTGCCAGTATTGGAGCGCGTGCCGTCTGTATCGCCCCTGTGACCATCGGCAAGTGG
>TBL_comb47_HYPODRAFT_10004338_pt1 | contig 16344 bp, 8 predicted proteins | sample TroBogypolimnion_40_FD_10682 | JGI IMG/M metagenome (IMG submission 10682)
CCGAGTTCCATGGCCTGGGGTTGTTCCCACGAGCAAACCTGCGTGCCGGTCATGCTGGCGGAAGGTTCCAACTGGCGCCAGGTGGTGGCGGCGTAATCCTTGGTGAAGGCACCAAACCGATAGATGTTCCACTCGAAGATCTTCTGCGTGTAATCGGTGAGATTGCGCAACACATACAACGGCGTCCACGAGGCGTTGATCACCGTGTAGCCGTCCGCCACCAGGTCGTTCGGCTGATAGAAACGGTTCTCGTAAACCATCACAATCACGTCCTTGGGCATCGGGAACTTGCTGTCAGGCTCGCGGCCGAAGCCCTCCCACACAATGGTGCGCTTGCCGTTCTTCTTGACCGCGGCATCCATCAGCCCGAGGAAGCGGCGGTACATTTCATGCTGGCCCTTGGCCCCCAGGCCGAGTTTCTTGAACGCCTCCTGAAAGTGGACGTTCTGGTCGGCGAAGACGTAGTCGGCCTCGTCGCCGCCGATGTGGAAGTAGGGCGAGCTCTTGAAGACCTGGCACATTTCACCGATGATGGTGACACAGGCCTGGATGACCTCGTCGCGGGCGAAGTTGATGCTGGCGTGATGTTCGTAGGGCTTGGTGCCGCGGATCATCCAGAAGTCCGGGTCTGAGCGGTTGAGTGAGGCGCTGTGGCCGGGGATGTCGAACTCGGGAACGAGCGTCACGTTGCGCACATCGGCATAGGCGACCAGGCCGGTGAGCTCCTCGAGCGTGTATGGCTGGCCGCCGTTCTGGTTTTGGGCGAACGCCTTGGGAAATGCCTTGGTCGGAAACATGAACCCCTGGTCGTCGGTCAGGTGCAACTGCAGATAACGGACTTTATACAGCCGGCACATTTCCACAATCTGTTTGAGATTGTCGATCGTGTGATACTGGCGCGCCACGTCGATCATCAACCCGCGGTAGGCCTTGTCGGGGTTGTCATCAAGCCGTACCAGCGGCACCGCCGCCGACTCGCCCTGGCCGCTGATGGCCTGCAGCAGGCTGACCGTGCCCATGGCGACCGCACCGTAATTGCCGCCGGAGACGAGCGCCTGGCTGCCCACGCGCAGCCGGTAGGCCTCGTCCTTGAGGGTGGTGTCGAGTGTTAGCACAATGTCGCCGGGCTTGGCCGGGCCGCTGACGGCCGGCAGCTTCAGGCGGGTGGCGGCGGCGATCTCCTCGGACAACAACTTGGCCAGCGGCAGCAAGGCCGGGGCGCCGGCAACAATCCGCGCCGACGTTAGACGCAACTGGCCCGGGTCGAGTTCGACTTGCTTCGGCCACGGGATGAAGTTGGCACGCGCGTCCGCGGCCGGCGGCCCGGCGCTGGCGGCGCCGGCCGTGAGACATGCTAACAGAATTACAAGCGGATGGTGGTGGTTCATGATGGATAGGGTGTGCTACAGGCTTTCTCTCATTTTCCTAACAACAATGGCAGGAGTGGCAACAGGTTGAAGTGGCTACGGCACGACCATCAGGCGGCAGAATTTCTTCGTTATGCCGGCGCCGGTTGGCAGGATGTAGGTCACATGGCCGCCCGGAGGCGGGGCCGTGTCAACACCCGTGGTGGCATTTTCCCAGATAACCAGGTCGTCGGACACTTGCACCTCGAAGGAGGCGACGGCATTCAGATAGGGCCAGGTGACCGTGCCACCATGGACGCCCGGATTGGTGGCCAGACCGGTTGCGCCCATGAAGTAGGCAACCCCGTTGGAAACGCCGTCGTTGTTGTAATCATCGCTTGGCGTGCCGCCGCCGGCGTGGTTGGCCGCCCAGATGTCGTAGTTCGCCAGCGGCGCCGTGACAGCGACCACCTTGAAATCATCGGCAGGGCCCCAATAGTGATGCCCACCGCCGGGGCGGACGAACAGATGGGTGCCGCCGAAATTGATGTAGGCGCTTGGCGCGGAGAAATCCGGTCCGAGTTGACTCCAGGACGTGCCGTAATCGGTGCTGACCCAGTAGGAGAACACGCTATTGAGTTTCTGCACCATCAGGCCTGTGGGCTGCCATTCAGTTGTTGCGGTGTAAGTTCCGAGTTGGGTGCCGGCCACTGAGGCGTAATATGTCATGCCGCCGTCCGGGTTTCCATCCGCTTGCAGCGAAAGGTCACCGATGTGGAAAATGGCGGTTCCGGGGCCGTTGTCACCCACCGCAGGCCACTTGCCGGACGCACCCAGGAAAATGCTGACCTGAAAATCCGTGGCCATGCCAGCGGTATTGCTCATCACATAGGCAGAATCGTTTTCAATCACCCAGCTACAGGTGCTGCCGATGCAGAGCGGGCCGCCGGTCCAAGTACCCTGACTCTGATCGACATAGGTCATGGTCCGCCCGTTGCCGGAGGCATCGATTTGGAAGTTCTCAGTCCAACCGGCACCGTTTTCGCCAAAGGTGTATTCCACCTGCGTCGCGCCGGGAACGCCGAGGACGGCACTGCGGGAGGACGCCGCGCCAAACACCGTGAGTGCGGCGGCGGCAAGGAGTGGGAGGTTGAACCAATGACGGATTCGGTTATGGGGTATTCGCTTCATGATCTCGATGGTTTGTGCGTTTTTCGATGCGAGGCAACACCAGGATTGGGGATCGCGGATAGGCGGAAACGGCTTGCGCGGGACGCGGTCCGGGGAAGACATTGCTTGCGGTGGGGTTCAAACAAGCAAGAATTTTCCCGTCTGTCTATGGGGTTTTTGGCAGAAAATCAACGGTTTTTTGGCAGAACCACCGCCAGATGTCCAATCAAAGCACATCTGCTAGTGCCAAATCCGGCCTTTACGCGGATGCTGAACGGGTGTTGGCTCGCGCGCTGACCCAAGCGCCGCCACCGGCTCTTCAACGGCCTGACCCGAAGATCGAATTGTTAGAAAATGCCGCATGCTAATTTCAAATGGCTTATGATAGACAATGCCTCCGCCCCTGCTAGCACATTTTGCCGCGGCAAATTTTGCTTGGCAGCGCCGGACTGCTGTTTATGCTCGAGCCGCTAACAACCACAGCCATGCCTTCCTCCCCAGCTCCCGCCCGCCGCCTTCCCGCACTCCCGCCCGCTGCGCCGCACCTTGGCTTTCCCCGCCGCGCGTGCCCGCCACGGCATTTTCTAACCGGCATCGCGCTGGCCGCCGCCCTCGCCTGCGTGGGCTGCAAGGACTCCTCCAAACCGGCGGACACCGCGGCCGGTGCCCTCGCCAAGGCCGATCCCGGCCAGGTCAAACTCCTGCCACCGCTCAACCTCAAGCCAAAGCTCTTCTGTGACCTCACCGGGGAGTGCGCCATTCCTGACGAACTCGCGCTGGATGGCAAGGGCCACATCCTCGTCTCCATGCCCAACTGCCTCGAGTATGAGAAATTCACCCCCAAGATCGCCATGCTCGACAGCAACGGCAAGAAAACCGACTGGTTTGTCAACCTGCCCGCGCACCCGAAGACCGGCAAGGTCCATCCGATGGGCATGGAATTCGGGCCCGACGGCAACCTCTACGTCTGCGACAACCAGTACTTCGACGACAAGGACCATCAGTCCCGCATCCTGCGCGTCATCGTCAAGGACGGCAAGCCGGTGTCCTGCGAGGTGGCCGTCGAGGGCACCAAGCTATCTAACGGAATCCGCTTCAAGGGCAACGATCTCTACATGACCGACACGTTCTTCGACCTGCCCGACAAGCGCGACCAGAGCGGCATCTGGCGGTTCCCGCTCACCGAGATCGGCGCCGGCAAGCCGACGCTCAAGGTCCTGCCGCTGGCCAAGGATCCGCACATCATCACCACCTTCACCGGCAAGCCCCTGCCACCCAAGCCCGACGGCTCGTTCGATGCTGCGGCCGGCGCCGACGGCCTGGCCTTCGACAGCGCCGGCAACCTCTATTGCGGCCTGTTTGGCGACGGCCAGTTCTTCAAGATCACCTTTCACGCCGACGGCAGCGTCAAGAGCAACGTCAAGATCATCGACGACCCGTCCTTCCAATGCTGCGACGGCATCTGGTGCGACCAGAAAACCGACAGGATCTACATGGCCAACTCGGCGCGCAACTCGGTGCACATCTACGACGCCCGCAATCACACCCTTCAGATGATCTGGGAGAATGACGACACCGACGGCCGCGACGGCCTGCTCGACCAACCCTGCACGGCGTGCCTGCTCGGCAACAAGCTCATCATCGTCAACTTCGACATGCCATTCCCCGGCTTGAAGAACACCAAACACGACGATCCGATCACCGTCTCGTACTTCGACATGCCATGAGCATCCATTCGTTTGTTAGAAACGCGGCCAGGTTTGCGCACCCCACCGATCCCGAATGACAATGCAACGTTTTCTTGCAGGGCTGGCGGCCGCCCCAATGCTTTTCCTTGCCCCAGGCGCCCACGGGCAGCAAGCCGCGGGCCAGCACCCTGCGCTGCTCATCGCGAGCTATTCCAACAATGCCGCCTATATCGTCGCCGCCGGCGACGACAAGGTCGTCTGGGAATCGTCCAAGATGCCCGGCGCGTGCCAGGACGCCTGGCTGCTTCCTAACAATCATGTCCTGCTCAGCGGCGGCAACCAGGTGCGGGAAATTACCGCGGACCACCGGGTCGTCTGGCAATACGAGGCGCCCAAGGATACGCCGGTCGAGATCCACAATTGCCAACCCTTGCCGGGGGGCGGTGCCTTGATCGGCGAGGGAGGCACATGCCGCTTGTTGGAATTGGACACCAAAGGCAAAATCACCAAGGAGATCAAACTCAGCTTGGGCGGCAATGCCCACAGCCACATGCGCCAGGTCCGCAAGACCCCGGCGGGAACCTATCTGGTGACCGCCGCCGGCGAGAACAACATCCGCGAATTCGACGCCCAGGGCAAGGAACTGCGGGTTTTGCTAGGCAAGGACATCGAACAGCAGGGCGTGAAGTGGCCCATCGTCCACAGCGCGGAACTCCTGCCTAACGGCAACCTCCTCATCGGTGGCGCCTACGGCATGCCCGTCATCGAAGTGGACAAGACCGGCAAAATCGTCTGGAAACTCACCGCCGAAGACATCCCCGAAATCGGTTTCGCCTACTCGGCCGGTTGCCTGCGCCTGCCTAACGGAAACACCGTCGTCGCCGCCTACACCAGCAAGTTCCCACTCTTCGAGGTGACGCCTGACAAGCAAGTGGTCTGGAAATTCCAGAACCCGGCGATTGGCAATCCCACCCATGTGAAAGTGCTGACCCCGGCGGAACTCGCAAGCTTCCTCAAAACGACTACATCATGAAAACAAATGTGACCACACTTTTTGCCAGCCTGGCATTCCTGCTTGGGGCAGGGATCACGGCGACCGCCGCGGCCACCAGGATCATCTGGCTCGACGAGATGAATTTGAGCGCTGCCACCTCCGGTTGGGGCACCACCCAAGCGAAGAAATCCGTGGACAACCACCCGCTGACCTTGCGCGGCACCGTCCACGAGCATGGCATCGGCACCCATCCGCCCGGCGCGCTGCGCATCGACCTCGACGGCCGCGGCGTGCGCTTCCAAGCGCTCGCAGGCGTGGACGACGAGGTCGGCAATCAGGGCACCGTCGAGTTCATCGTGATGGGTGACGCCAAGAAGCTGTGGTCGAGCGGCGTCCTAACAGGCGGGGGCGACGTCAAGCCCTGCGACATCGATCTCAAGGGCGTGAAGTTCCTCGATCTGGTGGTGGACACCACGCCCGACGGCTACGCCTATGATCATTCCGACTGGGCCGATGCCAAAATCGAATACCAAGGCGACAAGGCGCCCGAGACCAAGACTCCACCCAAACCCATCCGCCCGCCTAACACGGAACCCCAGCGCTGGCCGGCGGCGGACCAGGTGTTAGACAAGAACTCGCTGCCCGATCCCGCCGACAAGGATGAGGCGGATGCGGTGCTGCGCCGCGTGGGCGCGCTGATCAATCATCTCAAGACGCTGCCGCGTTGTCCCGACCTCAAGCCCGAGGCGCAACGTCTCGCCGAGTTGAAGGCCCAGGCCGGCCAGGTCGCGCTCGCAACCCCGCAACGCACCGAACTGCTGCAAGCGGCCTGCAAGCTGCGCCGCAAGGTGGCCTTTGCCAATCCGTTGCTGGATTTCGACAGGATCCTCTTCATCAAGCGCCACTTCTGTCCCAACGCCGAAACCACCGGCAACCACATGTGCGACCAGTACTTCGGCTTCAACGCGATCCGCGGCGGCGGCCTGTTCGTGTTGGAAAACCCCTTTTCCGACAAGCCGACAACCCGGAATGTGTTGGAAAAATCCGTCTGCCAGGACGGCCGTTACAAGGGCCGCACCCTAACAGCAAAGGATGGCTATCTCGCGCCCGAATTGAGTTTTGATGCAAAAGAAGTCCTCTTCGCTTGCACCGAAATCGCGGACAACGAGGCCGACCGCAAGCGCTACTCGGGGCAGGGATACGAGAACAACACCTATAAGATCTTCCGGGTGCAGCTCGACGGCAGCGGACTCAGCCAGTTGACCGACGGCACGTGGAACGAATTCGACCCCTGTTACCTGCCGAGCGGCAGGATCATTTTCATTTCGGAACGCCGCGGCGGTTTCGGCCGTTGCCATGGCCGCCCGGTTCCCAGCTTCACCCTGCATTCCATGAACNCCGACGGCAGTGATATTGTCACACTGAGTCCGCACGAGACCAACGAGTGGCAGCCCAGCGTGAACAATGACGGCATGGTCGTCTATACCCGCTGGGATTATGTCGATCGCGGCTTCAGCCAGGCCCATCACGCGTGGACCACCACGCCTGACGGCAGGGACCCGCGGGCCATCCATGGCAATTTCTCGCCTAACATGGGAGCGCGGCCGCAGTTCGAGATCTCAATGCGGGCCATCCCCGGTTCACACAAATACATGGGCACCGCCGCCTGCCATCACGGCCAGGCCTATGGCTCGATCATCCTGGTCGATCCGCTGATGCCGGATGACAATGCCATGGCGCCGGTCAAGCGCCTGACTCCGGACCAGTTGTTCCCGGAGGCCGAGATCGGAACCCACGGCCCGCCCGCAAATTACGCCACGCCCTATCCGCTGAGCGAACATTTCTTCCTCTGTGTCTATGACAAGGACAGCCGCTCGGACGCCGGCACGAGCAACAACTACGGAATCTATCTGGCAGACGCCTTCGGCAACAAGGAGTTGTTGTATCGCGATGAGGAAATCTCCTGCCTCGACCCCATTCCCGTCAAAGCGCGCCCGGTGCCGCCGGTGATCCCCCATCTAACTGCCGTGGGCAGGCCGCTCGCGCCCGGCGCAAAGTTCGTGCCGCCCGATCCCAGGGCGATTCCGGATTTCGGCACGGTGGGCGTGATGAACGTGAACAACAGCATCTATCCGATGACGGAGCAGCCCAAGATCACCGCCTTGCGCATCGTCCAACTGCTGCCCAAAACCACCCCGATCGCCAACAACCCGCGGATCGGCTTCGGCGATCAGAAGAGTGCCCGCATGGTGCTCGGAACCGTGCCCGTCGAGGCGGATGGCAGCGCGTATTTCAAGCTGCCGGTTGACCGCCCGGTGTATTTCCAGGCACTGGCTGCCGATGGCGTGGCGGTGCAGTCGATGCGCAGCGCCACCTACGTGCATCCCGGCGAAACCCTAACATGTCTCGGCTGTCACAACTCGCCCACCAGCGGCTACGGCAGTGGCAACAGCCAAGCCACGGCGCTGCGACGCCAGCCTTCGGTAATCCAGCCTGAGGTTGAGGGTTCCAAACCGTTCAGCTATCCAATCCTCGTCCAACCGGTCTTGGATAGAAACTGCGTCGAGTGCCACACCAAGCGCACGGCCGAGGGCAAGAAGTGCCCGGATCTGTCCCGCTGGGCCAACCCGGCGAACGGTGACTTTTTCACCTCCTATAACTCGCTGCGCAATTTCACCTTCTTCTGGGACAACGCCACCTTTGACAGCGAGCCGGACAGCAAGCCCGGCCAGATCGGCGCGCGCCGCAGCAAGTTGTATCAAATGCTCGTCAAGGGCCATCACGACCTGCATCTGAGCAAGGAAGACATGCATCGGCTCACCTTGTGGATGGACTGCAACAGCGACTTCTACGGTTCCTATCAAAACCTTGAGGAACAGAAGCTGGCCAAGGTCGTCTGGCCAGCCTTGGAGTAGCACGGCTGTGAAGGAGTGCGGACAATTAGAAGGCCCTTGGGGGCGGGCAGGTTGGCTTGAAGCATTTTGTGGAAAAACGTGACGACCGCGGCGCCGATGAGCATGGGCACCCAGAAGTCGGAGAAGATCGCGCAACTCAGTGCGATGATCGAGATCCACGCGAAACCTTGGATGTAAGGAACAGGGTCCGTGGTGAAGGTGGTTGGAGATTTAATTGAGGAGCCGTCCGAGGACGGCGACGANGGCAGCCCCCAATAGGGCGCAGCCGATGACTTCAAGGCCCGTGCCGACCGGGCGAGTTCTGCGGCACGGGCGGAGGCTTGGGGGGAGGGGCGTCCTGGCACGCGCCGACGGCCATGGGGCAGCCGAGCAGTGGCAGGAGCAGGAGCGTTTTCCGGCGGCGGGACTTGTCACGCCGGCCGGTAACGGGATCGTGTTTGACGGGAGTGATCATGATGTTCTCCAGTAGCGGGAGACTCGATCACGCACATCGTTCGCCACCTTTGTTGTCGCATGATTACTTGCCGAGGAGCAGGTAGATCTCAGTATTGAAGGCGTCCCAGGCATCGCGCCGCAACACGTGTCACTGTCCTGTCACCTTCAACCGCATGAACAAGTTCCCGCCAGTCACCGGCACGCAGAAGACGTGATCGACGCCGGTCCCGCTATCAGGCACCTCCGTCCAGCTCCCCGGAAGCAATGTCGCGCTGTACTCCGCGCCGTATGTGATGCCGGTGACGCCTGGGGGCTCGGTGAATTCGATGACATAGTTGCCACCCACCAGCTTTCCCTGTGCCAACGCTCCGGCACCGGGCGCATCCAACCCGAAGGCCCGCGCGATGAGCGCGGAGGCCGCGTCCTGACCGGAGCCGATGGCCGCCAGACTTTGAACGCTTGCGGCGCTTTGCGTGGCAGCATTCAGCAACGGGACAAGCGCCTGATTGGGAATGGTGTAACCGTGCACGTCGTTTTTCACCTGAACGAGGACGCTGCGATCACCAAGGAAGAGGAGTTCCGCATCATGGGGAGCAAGGGTGGCGTCACCCGTCTTCACCCATTTCGGAGAGGTCCCCGGATTGTACAGATAATAGCTGTCATAGCCGGTGGCTCCGGGCGTCGCGTCGCCCTTCCAGACCGAGAACATGTCGGCTGTCGCGGAGCCGGTGCTGCCGAAGAAGCCATGCGCCACGTCCATCTGCCGGCTGCCGGTGCCGGTAGCAGATTGGATAACCGGATAGCCTCCGCCAACGAGGTTGAGACCGGCGCAGAGCGGGCGGATGAAGTTGTTGGCGCGCACCTCGCCACAGGCCAGGAGCGGAGCCCCAATGCTGCGTTTGGTGACAATCATCCCATGACCGGGAGCAAGCACGGTATTCGCCTGATCGGCGAGGGTCGCATCACCCACCTTGACCCATTTGGGTTGGCCTCCGTTGGAGTAGAGCCAGTAGGTGCTTGTTGCCGCGACCACGGAGGTTTGCACCTGATCGGCGTCGGTTGCAATGTCCGCGGCAAAGAACCGGGTGATCGGGAACAACTCACCCAGCGTCCAATGCTGGTGGATCGCAATGCGGTTGCCGGCAAGGGTGGCGGGCAGCACACCGGCGAGCGTGTTAAAGGGCGGCGTGTCAGAGCACACATCGCTGACCATGGCCAAGGTCAGCGCGCTGCCAGTGGCGGACACCACATCGAAGCGCTGGCCCTCGTTGGGACCTGCGGTCACCTCAACATAATAGGCAACTCCGGGAGCCAACAGCGTGGCAAGGTCCGTGGTGCCCGCGCTGGTGGTGANGTGAAGCGTTTGCCCGGTGACGCCACCGCTCGCATCCACCGTCCCGGTGAAGACGGCCNCGTGCTGATAGGGATTGTTGTAGGTGCAAGTGCCCGGTTCCATGGCGCTCTCGGTCCAGCCCTCGACTCCCGTGTAAGATATGTGGTCGATGATCTGGTCGCCGTTGGCGTCGAGTTCCACGCGGAAGCGCACAAAGCCCTCGCGGGCCTCAAGATTGCGCATGGTGACGGTTTCAAGGCCGGGGTCGAGCGGGGTGATGGTAATGTTCCTCGGGTTGATGGTTGTCAGCGGGATGGAGATCCAGGATGTCGCAGGGCCAAGGGCACTGCTGTATTCCAGGTAATAGGTGACGCTGGTGGTTGCACCGACCGGGCGGGTGAAGCTGAGTTCCACCCTGCCCGTTGGCACGGTGGAAGGATTGATGAAGAATGGCGATCCCACTCCGTTGGCGGGTGATAGATCAAATGCATACTCGATGAGATTGTCGAAGTTGTCGCCATCCGGGTTGTCGGTGGGCGTGGTGAATGTCATGTCCGCGCCCACGGTCGTGCCATTTGGGTTGGTTGCAACCACCCTGTAATGATAGGTGGCACCGGCAGTCAGACTGCTGATGGCCTTACTAACGGCTGTCGTCTCGGTTCCACTGACCGCTGCTGGAATGGCTACGACCGTGGTTCCGTAGTTCGTTGTCAGCCCGTATTCGAAAGACACGGCAGTGTCGGCACCGGCGGCGTTCACGCTGCCGTTGAGGATGGCTCCCGTGTCAGTGATGACGGTCGCGGCCAAGGTCGTCGCCGTGGGTGGCGGAGGCGAGGCCACAACCGCTAGATTGAACCCGGTAGGATATGAGGCAATCAATCCGGAGGGGATTGCGGCCACCACCCTTTCGCCGCTTCTGAGCGCGCTCATGTCGGCCAGCACGGGCACGCTGCTGTTCGTGGTGCTATGATTGCCCAACTGTCCGTTGGTATTGTCGCCCCATGTGGCCAGCGTGCCATCGGAGCACAGCGCCGTGCCTATGCCGGCCGCGATGATCGTTTTGCCTGCCAAAACTCCGGTGCGCGTAACCGCCACCGGTACCAAGCTGGAGGTCGTGTTGCCGTTGCCAAGCCGTCCGTTNGTATTCTCACCCCAGGTGGCCAGGGTGCTATCCGAGCACAGGGCCAGACTGTCGCCACCGCTGGCCGCGATCGCGGTGACCGTCTTGCCGCTCAGCACCCCGGTTGTTGTCACTGCTACGGGACTGAGCGCGTTTGCGGTGGAGTTGTTGCCAACCTGCCCCCACCCGTTGCTGCCCCAGGCGGCCAGCGTGCCGTCGGAACAAAGCACCATGCTTTGATCCCCACCGGCCCCCAATCCGATCATGGTCTTCCCGGTAAGTAGCGCTCCCTTCGCCACCGCCACCGGGTCACTTGTGTTAGAACTCGCCCCGTTCCCCATTTGGCCAGAACCCCCGGAGCCCCAGGCCACTAGGGTACCGTCCGAACACTGGGCCAGTGAATGAGTGTTGCCTGCGGCAATGGCGGTGATCGTCTTGCCCGCAAACACTCCCGCGGTCATAATCCCCGCCACTGGCACCAACTTTGGATAATTCAACGTGCCGTCGCCGAGTTGGCGGTAGTCGTTGGCACCCCATCCGGCAATCGTGCCGTCCGAGCACAGCGCCAAGCTGAACTCCGAACCCGCGCTGATGGCAATCACTCGCTTGCCGGCCAAAGCTCCCGTTTGGTTCACGGCCACCGGAATGTCCCGGTTGACCCTGGTGTTGTCGCCCAACTGACCGTCGGAATTGTAGCCCCACGCCACGAGACCGCCATCCGCGCACAGCACCAAACAGTGATAAGCGCTGGCGGCCACGCTCAGGATCGTCTTGCCGGCGAGCGCACCCGTGGCCAGCACAGGCGTGGGAACCAGCACATTCGAATTGTGGTTTTGGCCCAGTTGCCCCTGCTGATTACCGCTCCCAGGACAACAAACGGATATTCGCCCACTGGAGCACAAGATCTTTTCCACTACCACCGTAGTAGTTGGCTACAAACGGATAGGTGACCCCGCGAAACGACAGATTTACCGACTGCCCTTGTGCGAGGTTGTCAAAGGTGCCGCGGATGAAGTTGAGCCCTGTGTTTTGCACCACCGTCAGGTTGGTCCCCACCGGTGGGGCAAAATTCAATGCGAAGGTGGCCGTCAATCCGCTCGCGGGAAAATCACTCACCGTCACCGGGATATCGGTAGTGGAGTTGAAGGTAAACACATCAGGCAGACGGGTCACTGTCACCGTATAGGTCTTGGTGTTGCCGCCACCCGCAGCGGTAACTGCGATGTTGACGGCATTGTTGCCAAGCGCCAAAGGGATCGACCCACTCGCCGTTCCGGACACCACAGCGGTGCCATTGACCGTCACCGTGGCCGTTGCGAATTGGCAGGTGGGAGTCACGGTGATGCTGTCGGTAAGCTGCGGCACGACCGCACCATAACTGAGAGTGTCGCTGGAAAATGCCGGTGCCAAGGCGCAGTTGTTCAATGTCAGGCTGGACAGGGAGGCCAGGTTGGTCGTCGTGAATGTCATGTCCGCCCCAAGACTGGTGCCATTGACGTTCGAGCTGACGATTCGATAATGGTAAGTGGTCCCCGAGAGCAGGCCGACCGGGGTGGCGCTTGCAGCCGCGACGGAAGTGCCGGTTAGGGTCGCTGGGGTTGCGGTGAGGGTGGTTCCATAGCCCGTGGTGAGACCGTACTGGAAGGAAATGGAACCGGTGGAGCCGTTGGCGGACACACTGCCGTTCAAGGTGGCACCCGTATCCGTGATCCCAGTGGCGGCCAGGGTGATCGGCAAGGGTGCCGGGGGCGTTGCGACAATGGCATAGTTGAACAAGGGACTGGGTGCGGTCATGCCCGCCACAAACCGTTCGCCACTGGTCAACACAGAGGTGTTGACGAGCGCAGGAAGCACGCTGTTGGTGGTGTTGCCGAGGCCCAATTGGCCATTGCCATTATAGCCCCAGGTGGACAGCGTGCCATCGCTACAAAGCGCCATGCTATGCAAGCCGTCGGGACAAAGGTTGCTGATGGTCTTGCCAGCGAGCACTCCGGAACGGTTCACCAATACCGGCACGGAACTTGAGGCAGTGCCGCCGTTTCCCAACTCGCCGGAGCCATTATACCCCCACATCGCCAAAGTCCCGTCGCTGCACAGCGCCATCCCATCGTACAGGGAAGCGCCCAAGGCTGTGACGCTTTTGCCGGACAACACGCCAGACCGATTCACCAACACCGGAATCGTGCTGTTGGTCGTGCTGCCGTTGCCCAGTTGGCCATAGGCATTATAGCCCCATCCGACCATAGCTCCGTCAGCACAGAGCGCTAGACTGTGAGCACCACCTCCGGCCATGGCGATCACCGTCCTGCCCGCGAGCACGCCCGACCGATCCACCGCCACCGCTTCCGAACTGTCCGTCGTGCTGTTGTTTCCCAGCTCACCCTCGGCATTGGTTCCCCAGGCGGCCACGGTGCCATCCGCGCATAGCGCCAGACTGTGGGAACCGCCGGCGGCAATGGCGACCACCGTCCTGCCGGCGAGCACGCCCGACATCTTGGCTGCCAGAGGCACCGTGCTATAATTGCTCACGTAACCGAGCCCAAGCTCCCCCCAGGCATTCGTGCCCCAGCCTACCAGTGTGCCGTCCGAACAGAGTGCAAGATTGTGGTTGGTACCGGCTGCCACCGCGATTATCGTCCTGTCGGCGAGCACCCCGGATCGATCCACCAATACCGGAACCAGGCTGTTAGTTCCGCTATAACCCAACTGGTGTGAAACATTGCTCCCCCAGGCTGCCAGGGTTCCATCCGAGCATAGCGCCAAACCGTGATCCGAGCCCCCGCTCATCGCCGTCACGGTCTTACCCGCGAGGACACCGGTCATATCCAGCGGCACTGCAACATTGCTGCTCGTGGTGCTGTTGTTGCCCAATTGCCCGGAATTGTTGGCACCCCACGCCACCAATCGGGTATTTGCCCACTGCAGCACCAGGTCATTGCCGGTGCCGCTGAAGTAATTGGCCACGAATGGATAGGTGACACCGCGGAACGTCAGATTCACCGATTGGCCCTGTGCCACGTTGTCGAAGGTGCCCTGAATAAACGCGAGCCCGGTGTTGTTCACCACCGTCAGGTTGGTGCCCACGGGCGGCGCGAAACTCAGGGTGAAATTCACAATGTTGCCCGTCGCCGTGTAGCCGGAAGCGGTGACCGGCACCGTTGCGGCAGAGGTGTAATTGGCCGTGACCACGGCCCCGCGCGCTGGCAAAGCTAACAGAATGAGGCCGCTCCAAAGTAGGGTGAACAGGGGCTTGGGGATCAGGTTCATTTGCGGCAGATGGGGGGGTGGGTACTGAGGCGATGGAAATCAATGAATGCACTGGCGATGGAAAGCGACAGCGCGCTGTCAGGCGGCGTGGCGCGCCCGGTCATGAGGCAACGCGCCGCAAAATGGAGGGGTTCCTGTCACGGAGGGACCTTGGGCATGGTGGCGTGCGCCAACAATCCAAATCCTCCGGGAACCCAAAAATCTCCCCGCGTAGGGCAGGATGCGCGCTGGAGGGCGGCTCCGTGGCGGCGTCACGGACTACCAAGCGCCCCACCCCGGAACCTATCCAGCAAAGGCCTGGATCCTCTCCGGTGCCAATACCTACACCGGCGCCACCATCGTCACTGGGGGCACACTCAATCTCGGCGCGGCGGGTTCCATCGCTAACAGCACTGGTGTCAGCGTGGCGACGGGCGCGGTGTTAGACACCACGGCGCAGGCGTCCTTCACAATGTCGGCCGCGCAGCCCTTCACCTTCCACGTCAATGGCGCTGGCTCGGGCTCCGCCGGACAGCTCAATGCCAATGGCCTGGACATCACCAACGCCGCGGTGGCTTTCACCGTGGACGGCACGCCCGATGACGCGGTTTACGTCTTGGCTAACTACGCCGCAGGCTCTCTAACCGGCTCTCAGTTCTCGTCGGTGACCCCGCCGAGCGGCTACACCATCAACTACACCTACAATCCCGCCGCGATTGCCGAGACCACTCTCAGCGTCGAGTCGGAGCGCGGCGACCGCAGCCTGCGGACCGATCCGGCCACCGGCCACATCCTCGGCGATGCCGAGGCCGCCACGATTTTTCCAATCAGGATGCAATAAAGAAATAAAGAGAGTTACTTCATAAAGAAATCGCCGCGGCCGTGCGGCTCTTTTTTGAATTGCTAGTTGCCGGATGCGGGGAAATTGCCCAATCTCGGATCGTGATTAGGAACCTATGGAGCGCAGCCGGCCTGTTAGTGATGAATCTCACGAGCATGGCGTGTGCTTGGAGGAGCGTTTGGCGGCGACAAGCGCATCTTCTCTCGACGAAGATCCAGTCGATCAACAGGCATCCGGGTTGGGTCGTGCAACGTCTTGCGCTTGTCGTGGTGGCGGGCGCGGGCTTGGTGGGGGGAACCGCGCGGGCCGCGGTCGCCACCGCAATCTACAACCTCGGCGCCAGCGGCAGCGGCACGTTTTTCGCGGGTGATGCGTTCACGTCGTGGATCGCCAAGGGCAGCCTGCCCGCAGGATCGATCCTGCGATCGGTCTCGGCCAACGCCACGCTCGACAGCACTAACAACGACAATTGGGCCTGGGATTTGATGGTCATGGTTGATCCGACGCCGGAGGCGCCGGGCGGCGATTGTTTGCTGGCGGTTGGCAATGGCGACAAGATGGGTCCGAACGTGAATCTGGCCTGGGCCAGTGGCTACGGCGGTGCCGGCACCAAATTGATAGACACCAAGACCGCAGCCGGGAATTTTCCGGCCACCATTGACCTGCACAATGCCGCGGTCATGATCGGCAACAGTTGGGACGGAGCGGGCGTGGGCGGCACTTGGTCGGGCACGATCACCGTCACCTATGACACGCTGGACTTGGCGTGCATCACAACCTTCGGCCTGCCAAACAACCCGGCGGTGATCAGCGGGACCAACATTGTGTGGACCGTGCCGAATGGCACCAACGTGACGGCTCTTGCGCCAACCTACACCCTCACCTCCGGCACCTGCACCAAGGCGTCCGGGTCAACCCAAAACTTCAGCACGCCGCAAACCTACAGCGTCACCGACGGGACTCTAACCAATGTTTACACCGTGACCGTGGTGGTCGATACCCCGTTCGTGGAACTCAATGTGAATCTCGATACCGCAACCCGCAGCGGACTGGTCGGACCCGCCGGGGGTGCCGGCGCGACTTGGAACCAACAGTTAGGCATCGCCGGTCTAACGAAAAACGGACTGTCAAGTGCCAGTGGCGCGGCCACACTGGCGGGTTTCACCTGCAATGCCGGAAACGTGAGTGCCTGGGGCGCTCCCACGCTCACGATGCTAGCTGGCGGGGCCTATCAGACGGATTGGTTCACGTCGAGC